>Ga0307509_10000024_pt1 | contig 237566 bp, 195 predicted proteins | sample 10_EM_MG_FD_202245 | JGI IMG/M metagenome (GOLD analysis project Ga0307509, IMG submission 202245) | Populus trichocarpa ectomycorrhiza microbial communities from riparian zone in the Pacific Northwest, United States - 10_EM | ecosystem: Host-associated > Plants > Roots > Unclassified... | reverse complement strand
GCGAGTCCGAGTCCCGCGAGTCCGAGTCCCGCGAGTCCGAGTCCCGCGAGTCCGAGTCCCGCGAGTCCGAGTCCCGCGAGTCCGAGTCCCGCGAGTCCGAGTCCCGCGAGTCCGAGTCCCGCGAGTCGGTGATCGCACCGCAACACCCGTGTCCCATGCGTGCGCGGTCACCGGATGATGCCGCTGATCGCCGCGCTTCGAGAGCACCGCGCCCATGCGCTCACCGTGTGCGTCGATCGGCTTGCGTGATCTCTGCAACGCAGCTTCACGATCGGGTCCGTGAGGCGCGACAAGATTGTTCGCAAAGCGATGCAACGCAAGGGCAGCCTCGAGCATCGCCGCCAACGCTCGCGACCCGCTAGAACGCGGCTCGGCCGAGGCCGCATGGCTCATGAATTCATGGTGTTTCGAGGTCTTACGTGTGACGCGGTCCTGCGCAGTGGCGGTTCGCCCCGGCAACAGGAGGAGCTCACCAAGCGTCCCGGTGTGGTCTGTCGTGCGTCGCTCACGTAACGGCGATCGAGCGCCGCTCGGGCGAGTCGCTCGACGCATTAGCGCTATCATGCCGCCATGGTGCGCGACATTCTCGAGCTCGGCAGCTCGCTCGGTTTTCTCGACGAGCTGTCCGACGGTTTTCACTACCAACCGGACTCGATCGATCCGAGCTGGCGAGAGCTTCTCGGCGATGCCAGCGGCAGCGCACCGGGCGCACGCAATGGCCACGGACGCGGCCCCAACGGCCATAACAACGATGTCGCTGTCGACGCGGGCACGCACGCCAATGGCCCGGCCACCAACGGTCAAGCGACCAATGGCTACGCGACGAACGGCCGGACGACGATCGTGAACGGCCTGGAGCAGCACGGCCTGGCGCGCGACGTCACCGCGGTGCGCCCCGGCGTGGTCACGATGTCGCCGATCACGGCGCAGACGGTGCCGACTGTGTGGCCGCTGGTCAACGCGTATCGCAGCCGCGGCCACTTCAACGCGAAGCTCGATCCGCTGGGGCTGCTCGAGACCGCCCGGATCGTCGAGCTCGATCCGGCGACCTGGGGGTTCACCGCGCGCGATCTCGAGCGCGTCATCGAGCCGACCGGGATCCACGGGCTGCCGCGCGCGACGCTCGGCGAGATCCTCGTCCACCTCCAGCAGGTCTACGCCAACACCGTGGGCCTCGAGTTCATGCACATCACGTCGCCGGCGCGCCGCTCGTGGCTCGCCGAGCGCATGGAGACCCAGCTCCTGGTCACGCTGCCCGCCGACGTCCGGACCCGGATCCTGGCGCTGCTCATCAACGCCGAGCAGTTCGAGCGCTTCTGCCATACCAAGTATCCAGGAACCAAACGATTCTCACTCGAAGGCAGCGAGAGCTTGATCCCGGTGCTCGACGCGATCCTCACGCACACTGCGCGGCTCGGCGCGATCGAGTGCGTGCTCGGCATGGCGCATCGCGGCCGGCTCACCACGCTCGAGTCGATCCTGCGCCGCCCCGGCCGCGACCTGTTCACGCAATTCGAGGACGTGGAGCCCGAGAAGGCGATGGGCGGCGGCGACGTCAAGTATCACCTCGGGTTCTCGACCGATCGGACCGACGTCAACGGCCACGCGATGCACGTGTCGCTGGCGTTCAACCCGAGCCACCTCGAGGCGGTCGATCCGGTCGTGATCGGCCGTGTGCGCGCCAAGCAGATCCGGCACGGTGACTTCGAGCACCGCCGCGTGGTCGGCGTGCTGGTCCACGGCGATGCCGCGTTTGCCGGCCAGGGCCTCGTGCCCGAGACCCTGCAGCTCTCGGGGCTGCCCGGTTACCGCACCGGCGGTACGGTGCACATCATCGTCAATAACCAGGTCGGGTTCACCGCGTCGCCCGCCGAGCAGCGCTCGACGCCGTACTGCACGGACGTCGCGAAGATGCTCGAGTGCCCGATCTGGCACGTCAACGGCGAGGACGTCGACGCGCTGGCCCGCGTCGTCGAGATCGCGTGCGAGTACCGCTCGCAGTTCGCGTCCGACGTCGTGATCGACATGTACTCCTATCGCAAGTACGGCCACAACGAGAACGACGAGCCCAGCTTCACGCAGCCGCAGATGTACGAGCGGATCAAGCAGAAGGCGTCGCCGGTGGAGGTCTATGGCCGCCACCTCATCGAGGCGGGTGTGGTGTCGCCCGACGAGGTGGTCGCGATGACCCAGCGGCGAGTCGCCGAGCTCGAGGCCGAGCTCGAGGCCGCCAAGGCCGCGACCCAGCGGCCGGACGCGCCGACGATGACCGCGATGTGGCGCGGTTACCGCGGCGGCATCATCGAGCGGCCCGACGACGCCGACACCCGCGTGCCGCGGCCGGTGCTCGAGAACATCGCCGCCGCGATGACCGAGATCCCGCCGGGGTTCACGCCCCACCCCAAGATCGAGCGACTGCTCGAGCAGCGCGCCCAGATGGGCAAGGGCGAGCGGCCGATCGACTGGGGCATGGCGGAGCTGCTCGCGTATGGCTCGCTGCTGCAACAGGGCGTCAACGTCCGGATGAGCGGCCAGGACTGCTCGCGCGGCACGTTCAGCCACCGCCACGCGATCATCACCGACGTCAAGACCGGGCGCGAGCACCTCGTGCTCGGCCAGCTGCACCACGATCAGGGGCTGTGCCGGGTCTATGACAGCCCGCTGTCGGAGGCCGGCGTGCTCGGCTTCGAGTTCGGCTACTCGCTCGACTATCCCGATGGGCTCGTCCTGTGGGAGGCCCAGTTCGGCGACTTCGCCAACGGTGCGCAGGTCGTGATCGACCAGTTCATCATCTCGTCCGAGGACAAGTGGAAGCGGCTCTCGGGCATCGTGCTGCTGTTGCCGCACGGCTACGAAGGTCAGGGCCCCGAGCACTCGAGCGCTCGCCTCGAGCGCTACCTCCAGAGCTGCGCGGAGCACAACATCCAGGTCGTCCAGCCCACGACGTCGGCGCAGATGTATCACATGCTGCGAAGCCAGGTGATGCGGTCGCTGCGCAAGCCGCTGATCGTGATGACCCCCAAGAGCCTGCTGCGGTTGCCGGCGGCCGCGTCGTCGCTCGACGAGCTCGCGAACGGCCGGTTCCACCGCGTGCTGCACGACGAGACGGCGGATCCGGCTCAGGTGACGCGCGTGCTCATGTGCAGCGGCAAGATCTACTACGAGCTCGCCGAGGAGCGCGCGCGGCGCGCGGATCCCACCACCGCGATCGTGCGGCTCGAAAAGCTGTATCCGTGGTGGCCCGGGCTGGTTTCGGCCGCATCGCTCGACAAGTATCCCAAGCTGTCCGACCTGTTCTGGGTCCAGGACGAGCCGTCCAACATGGGCGCGGGTCAGTTCGTGATGCCGCGGCTGCACGCGCTGCTCGAGGGCCGTGCGATCAAGCACGAGCTGATCAGCCGCGCCGAGAGCGCGAGCCCGGCGACCGGGTCGCACAAGGCGCACGTGATCGAGCAGCAGGAGATCTTCAACAAGGCGTTCGGTCGGTCATGATCCAGACGCGCTGGATGCGGCTGGCGTTCTCGACGCTGTTCTCGCTGGCGGGCCTGTTCCGGCTCGCGATGCGCTTCGACGGTGTCGAGACGGTGCGGTGGTTCGCGGTGCCGATCGCAGGGCTGCTGATCGCCACGGTGCTTGCGCTGTGGGCGCTGCTGCGTCGTTCGCCGCGGCGCTGGCCGGCGGCGGTCGTCCTGGTCTGCGCCGCACCGATGGCGCAGCTCGTCCTGCGCGTCGATGCCCTCGGCTCGGTGCTGCATCTCCAGATGCCCGTGGTGGTGATGGTGCTGGGTTCGCTCGGAACCGTCGTCACCGCGCTCGTGATCCTGTTGGCTCCCCCCGCGGCACCAGATCCGATCGCTCGCGCGGTCGCGCAGTCGCGTTCGAGCGAGTAGGATTCCCGCCATGGCTGACCTCGTTGTCCCTCAGCTGGGCGAATCGATCACCGAAGCCGTCGTTGCGACGTGGCTCAAGCAGATCGGCGACACCGTCGCCGCCGACGAGCCGGTTGCCGAGCTCGAGACCGACAAGGTCACGGTGCAGCTGCTATCGCCGGTCGCCGGCGCGCTGTCCGCACAAGTCGCCGCCGCCGGCGCGACCGTCAAGGTCGGCGAGGTGGTCGGCACCGTCGAGGCCGGCAAGCAGGGCAAGGCGGCACCCGCGCCCGCCGCGGCGGCACAGAAGCCGGCGGCACCCGCGGCGGCACAGAAGCCGGCGGCACCCGCGGCCGCACAGAGGCCGGCTGCACCTGCACCAACCGCAGCAGCAGCCCCCGCGGTGCCCGTCGCCGCCGTGCCTCTCGCAGCACCCGCATCCGCCGCGGCACCGATGCCCGCGCCCGCCGATACATCGCCCAACGGCAACGGTGAATCGCTGGACAAGGCGGCGCTGTTGCGGCTCACCCCGTCGCAGCGCGTCCAGGCGCGCGAGGTCGGAGCGATTCCGCCGTCGGCGCCCGCGGCGGTCTCAGCGCCGGTCGCATCGGGCCCGAGCGCGGACGAGCGGCTGACCCACGTCGATCCTCGCGACGAAGTCGTGGCGATGTCGACCCTGCGCAAGCGGGTCGCCGAGCGCCTGGTCCAGGCCCAGCACGAGTCGGCGTCGCTGACGACGTTCAACGAAGTCGACATGACCCAGGTCATGGAGCTGCGCGCGAAGTACAAGGACAGCTTCGAGAAGGCGCACGGCGTGAAGCTCGGCTTCATGTCGTTCTTCACCCGGGCCTGCGTTGCGGCCTGCAAGCTGTTCCCCGGCATCAACGCCGAGGTGATCGGCGGCAATATCGTCTACAAGAAGCACTACGACTTCGGCGTGGCGGTCTCGACGCCCAAGGGCCTCGTGGTCCCGGTGCTGCGCGACTGCGACACGCTGTCGTTCGCCGGCATCGAGAAGGGCATCCTGGCGCTCGCCGAGAAGGCGCGCACCGGCAAGCTCGCGCTGGCCGACCTCAGCGGCGGCACGTTCAGCATCACCAACGGCGGGATCTATGGCTCGATGATGTCGACACCGCTGCTCAACTACCCGCAGACCGGCATCCTCGGGATGCACAACATCGTCAAGCGCGCCGTCGTGATCGGCGACGAGATCAAGGTGCGCCCGATGATGTACATCGCGCTCAGCTACGACCACCGCGTGGTCGACGGCCGGGAGGCGGTGTCGTTCCTCGTCGCGGTCAAGGATCGCCTCGAGGCGCCCGACCGCATGCTGCTCGAAGCCTGACCATCGCTTGATGGGGACGGTGTCTCTTTTGTCTCGTGTTCGGACACCGGACACTAGCAACCACGCGTACCTGATGGGGACGGTGTCTCTTTTGTCTCGTTCCGGAGTCGCGGGGGCGGGGCTCAGCGGACCGCACGAACGAGGATGCCCGCCCTGCGAATCGGGACGCGTCTCTTGCGTCTCTTGCGTCTCTTGCGTCTCGCTGGCGTCTCGTTCCGCCGCCGTGGGTTCGAGGCTCAGTGAACGGGACGTACGACGATCGCCGCGCCCGCCATCGGATCGCGCGGCGCGGGCAGGGCGTTCGTGCCCACCGTCGCAGCCGCGGTGTGCGTGACGCCTGCGACGAAGCCGCCCGGGATCGCCGCCAGCGCGGTGATCTCCTCGCGGCCGTCGCCGCTGATCGGCCACGCCTCGGTCACGTGCCCCGTGGCATCGAGCGCCGCGAGGAAGGCGTCGTCGCCTCCGGTGGCGGTCAGCGTGCGGTCGCCGAGACCCATCGAGCCCGAATAGAATCCCGCGACGACGACGCGGTCACCGGCGGCAGCGATCGCGCGTAGCCCGTCGAAGTCCGCCCCGCCGAGCAGCACGGCGCCGGCGGCGGCGCCGGTCGAGCTCCACCAGGCGACCAGCCCGTCGGCCGCGCCATTGGCGACGAGATCGTCGCCGCTGACATGGATGCTGCCGCGTGCGCTCGCGGCCACGGCGACCCGGCCGCTCGCGGTGATCGCGACGCCGGCGATCGCTTCATCGGCCTTGCCCCCAAAGCTCTGCGCCCACTGCCGCGCACCGGCGAGATCGAGCTCGGCGACGACGCCGTCGGCGTATGGCGAGCGGTCGTCGACCGCGTCCAGCGGGTGGCCGAGCAGATCGGCACCAGCGGTGAACGTGCCTGCGATCGCGATCCGATCCGGCGATGCAGCGACACCCTGGATGGCGTCGATGCCGGGTCCGCCGAACCGGATCAGCCACGTCACGCTGCCGGTGTTCGAGATTCGCGCGACGAAGCCATCGGACTTGCCGGCGCTCGACACCACGGCGTTGCCGATCCGCAGCGTCCCTGCGAACGAGCCACCGACGACCACACCGTCGGGGGCGGGCGCGACCGCCGCGATCACCGACCACTGCGTCGCGTCGACCGCGAGCTTCCACGCCGGTGCGCCGGTCGCTGCATCGAGCGCCACCAGCGCCGCGCCGGGCTCGCCACGCAGCGCGAAACCGGCGACGCTGCCGGCCCCGCTGAGCGCGGCGATCACCCGGCCGGCCGACGCGACCAGCGGGCCACCTCGGCCATCCAGCTCGGTGTGCCACACAGGCTCGCTGGCGCGGCCGTCGCGACTCGAGATCGCTTCGATGGTCGTGGTCGGAGACGGAGTCCGAATCGGAGCCGGAGACGAGCCGTCCGTGGTGCTCGTCAGCGCGGCGAACACGGTTGCCCCGTCGCCGGCGACCCCGGACAGCACCGCACCACCGCGGCCGATCTCGAGCGTACGCGCGGCAAGCCACGGTGGCGCCGGTCCACGCGGCGGCGCCGGCATCGCGCACGCCGCGAGCGCAGCACCGAGTGAGCACGTCAGCGCGAGGCTGCGGCGAACCAGCTGTGCCAGCGCTCCGTTCGCAGCGGTGCTGGTGTTCGGGACCACGGGACGACAAGGCACCATGGAGGCACCCGTGGCAAGTCCTCGAGAGGCCTGAGGGTCATGGCACGGCGACGTGGACACCGACGCCAACCCTCCATCTCGCCCGTGTTGGTGCGCCCGTGCTGCGAAGCCGGTAACCCTCGTCGGAGAGGTTGGCTTGATCATACTTCGACCGCCAGCACGCGTGCACGCTGCCGCCGGTGACATGCGCCACAGAGGCGCTCACCTTGTGAGCGACCCGCGCGACGAGCGACCTGCGTCGTAAGCAGCGCACGCAGCGCGATACATGCCGGGAGCCTGCTGGCTCGATCACGACGTCGCCGTACCAACGCGCCGGCAGGCGGAGATCTCGATGCGGAAGCGTGGAAGATCTAGAGCTTCTCGCCGCGCGACCGCAGCTCGGCGATCACCGCCGGTAGCCCCAGCTTGTCGATGCGGCGCATGCCGCGAGCCGAGACGCGGATCGTGACCCAGCGCTTCTCATCCTCGAGCCAGAATCGCTTGTCCTTGAGGTTGACCTCGAAGCGACGCTTGGTGTGGCGGTTCGAGTGGCTGACGTTCGAGCCGACGAGCGGCCGCTTCCCGGTGACCTGACATACGCGCGACATGGCAAATATCCCTTTGGGCCTCGGCCTGCGGCTCGTCGCCGGAAGCCGAGCCGCGGTTAGATCTTCGACTCTTTGAACTCGACGTGCTTGCGGACCACCGGGTCGTACTTCTTCAGCACGAGCTTGTCCGGTGTGCGCTTGCGGTTCTTCGACGTCGTGTAGAAGAAGCCGGTATCCGCGGTCGACACGAGCCGGATCAGCTCGCGTCCAGATTTCCCTTTTTTAGCCATGTCGTTAACTCCGGGCCGGGACATATGGCATGGAGGACGCGGACTTGGCAAGAGCTACCTGGGGCTACTCGTCCTCGTCCTGGTCGATCGTACTGGCCGGTGCCGGCGGGGTCATCGTCTTGGTTGGCCCCGAGGGCTCGATTCCGTTCTCGGTGGTGAGCCGAGCAGGGCCCCCCTCGCCTGGGATAACGCCAGGCAATGTCGTGGTTTTTCGCTTGGCGCGGCGCTGGTCGATCGACATCGCGACGATCGTCATGTCGTCGCCCTGCTGGCCCTGGTCGCCCGAGTGGCTGTCGATGTCTGCGAGGATCGCTTTGATCACATCATCGGCGCTGCCGCGCGCGGTCCGGATTCGCCGCGACAGCCGCGACAGCCCGTAGTCGTTGCCGCGCGGATCGCGGGCCTCGAGGATGCCATCCGACACCATGATCAACATGTCGCCCGAGTGCAGCTGGACCCGCGCCTCCCCGGCCTCGAGGTCGGGGGTGACGCCGAGCGGCGGCGTATGGGCGCGCTCGGCCTGCAATGGGAACACGCGATCGCCCCGGCGCAGCAGCGGGACGCAGTGGCCCGCGTTGGTGAACACCAGGCTCCGGTTCTCGAGGTCGTAGATGCAGTAGACGAGGGTGGCGAACATGCCGTCGTCGCCCAGCTGCGCGATCTCCTGGTTGACGCGGCGGAGCAGCCGGGCCGGCGTGCGCGCGATCGCCGCGCGCGACCGCAGCTCGGAGGTCAGCCGCGCCATGTAGAGCGCCGCGCTGATCGCCTTGCCGGCGACGTCGCCGACCGCGAGCCCCAGGTGCGACGAGTCGTGCCAGATGAAATCGTAGAAGTCACCGCCGATCTGATAGGCCGGCTCGTAGTGGACCGCGAACTCGAGGCCGACGACCTGCGGCACGTTCGCCGGCAGGAGGCTGCGCTGGATCTGGCGTGCGACGCGCAGATCGCGCTCGAGCTTCTCACGGGTCAGGAGCTGCGCCGCGACGCGGGTGGCGTGCATCGCGAGCCCGGCCTGGGTCGCCACGGTCTGCAACAGGTCGACGTCTTCCTGGCGGAACCCGCTCTGCTTGCTCTCGACGTAGACCACGCCGTAGTGGACGCCGTGATAGATCAGCGGCGCGCCCATCCGGGTCCCGACGCCCTCGTCGTTCTCGTCGGCGGTCTCGCCGAGCAGGACGCCGCGCCGGTCGCTGATCACGTGCTGGATGATCGTGCCGGGGACCCGGAGGTTACTGCCGAACGTCTGCTTGCGATGGCGCTGGCACTGGACCTTGAGCTCGCGGGTGCGCTCGTCCTCGACCAGCACGCCGACGTCCTCGGCCTGCGGAAACAGATCGAGCAGCGCGTCGCACAGCTTCAGGATCAGCGTGTCCGAGGTGTCGCTCTCGGCGGTCGCGTGGAGGATCTGGGTCAGCGCATCGAGCTTGCGCTCGAGCAGGCGCACCGCGCGCTGGTCGGCGACGCTCAGCATGCCGGAGCTGACGATCGGGAGCCGCCCGGAGCCGGACTCCTCGCGGCTGCGGATCAGCGAGCTGGCGCCGCTGACGTCGACGATCGTGACGACGTTGCCCTCGGGCGGCTTGGTGTCCGGGGCGGCCTCGCGCGCCTCGACGCGGATCCGGTTGTTGGCGATCAGGATCTCGTCATCGTGGCGGACCACGGTCGCGACCTGGACCTTGACGCCGTTGACGAACGTGCCGTTGTTCGACCCCAGATCTTCGATGTGCCAGGCCTCACCGTCCTGCCACAGCCGAGCGTGCTGCCGCGACACCCGCATGTCGGGGACGAAGATCTGACAGTCGGAGCGCCGCCCAATAATGTACTCGCCGTCGGCGAGCTTGTAGCGGCGCCCGGCAATCGGGCCGGCCAAGAAGACCAACGAGGGCATCCGCGCGGCCTAAATAGCACAGTTTTCAGGGATTCGCCTACACACAGCGAGGGAGCGTTCCGCGGCGACTTGACCCCCTCGGCATCGGGCGGTGTACTCGCTCGGTGCAAGCGCTCGGCAACTTCATCAACGGCACGTTCGTTTCGCCGTCCGGCAAGGCCCTGGTATCGCGGAACCCGGCGGCCGATGGCGCGGTCGTGTTCGAGACCGGTTACACGGTCGGGGCCGTCGCGGACGCCGCGGCGGCGGCCTCGGCCGCCCAACCGGCCTGGGCACGGCTGGCGCTCCCCGAGCGCCTCGTCGTCCTCGAGCGGTTCAAGCAAGCGCTCGCGGAGCGCGGCGATGTCCTGGCCGATGCGATCGTGCTCGAGACCGGCAAGCTCCGCAGCGAAGCCAAGGTCGAGATCCAGACCGTGCTCAATCGCTTCGAGCTGACCCGCACCGCGGTCGCCGCCGAGCTGGCGCCGGCGCAGGTCGCCCCCGGCGAGTCGCTGCGCTACAAGCCGCTCGGCGTGGTCGGCGTGATCGGCCCGTTCAACTTTCCGCTCCACCTGTGCCACGCCCATGCGATCCCGGCGCTGCTCACCGGCAACACCGTGGTGATCAAGCCCAGTGACATCTCACCCTTGTGCGGCCAGAGATATGCCGAGGCCGCCCTGGCCGCCGGATTTCCGCCCGGCGTGGTGAACGTCGTGGTCGGGGCCGGCGAGGTCGGCGCCGCGATGGTCGAGCAACCGGCGCTGCGCGGGCTGTGCTTCACGGGGAGCTGGGCGGTGGGGCGGCGGATCCTGCAAGCCTCGCTCGATCGCCCGGAGCTGCTGGTGGCGCTCGAGCTCGGTGGCAAGAACACCTGCGTCGTGCTCGATGACTGCGCGCTGCGCCAGGCCGTGCACGAGGTCGTGGTCGGTGGCTACCTGTCGGCCGGCCAGCGCTGCACCGGCACCGAGCGCGTGCTCGTGCATCGCAAGATCGCCGATCGGTTCATCGCGGCGCTCGCGGCCGTGGTGCGCGAGCTTCGGTTCGGCCACCCCGACGATCCGGCGATGTTCGCGGGGCCGCTGGCGACCCACGGGGCGCTGACCAAGCTCGAGAGCGCGCTCGAGGTCGCCCACAAGGCTTCTGCCGAGCCGATCGTGCCCGGCCACCGGATCGCCGGCGGCTACTACCGGACCGCATCGCTGCATCGTCTGCCCGACGGCGTGCACCACGTCGCGGGCTACACCGACGTCGAGGTGTTTGGCCCCGATCTGTGTATCGAGGTGATCGACGGCGACGACGAGGCGATCGCCGTGCTCGAGACCAGCCAGTACGGCTTCGCCAACGCGGTGTTCACCGGCTCGACGGCGCGGTTCGAGCACATCTACAGCCGGACCCGCTCGGGGATCTTCAACCGCAACCGGTCGACCAACCTGGCCAGCCCGAAGTTGCCGTTCGGTGGCGTCGGCAAGAGCGGCAACTATCGGCCGGCGGGCGCGTGGGCGCCGCGCAACGTCGCCTCGCCCGTGGCGATCCTCGAGAACCCGATCGGTGCGGTCACGTCGCATCCCCAGCTCGCGCGGCTCCTGCCGGCGTTCGATCTCGACCGCATGGCCGCCCAGCACGCCGAGGAGGAGGCGGCGGAGGCGGGGCGCCACCTGATCGATCTGCCGCGGCCGATGCAGATCCGCCGTCCGGCGGGCGGCAAGCTCCCCGAGTCCGCAGCGCTGCTCGCGCGGCTCTATGCCGGTGATCGGGTGCCCAGGGAGAAGAAGCCGCCGGTGTTCGACCACCTGCGCTCGGCCGGTCCGTGGATGGTCTCGGTCGACAGCGATCCGCTGGTCGTGCTGGACGGCATGAGCCAGACCGCGACGGTCGTCGGCGGGTTCGCCGAGGATCCGGTGGTGCGCGCATATGTCGAAGGTGAGCTCGGCGATACGCTGGTCGCCAACGAGGACACCGCGGTCGCCGAGACCTGGGCCGCGGCCGAGTACGCCGAGACGCTGCGCCAGCTGGTCCCCGGCCTGCCGCACGTCACGTTCATCGCGTCGGGCGCCGAGGCCAACGAGAAGGCGATGGCGCTGTGCCGGATCAACTGCCCGCGCAAGGCGGCGACCAAGGTCCTCGCGTTCGAGGGCAGCTTCCACGGCCGGACACTGCTCGCGCTGCATGCGACGCACTCGCCGACCAAGCGCGCGGCGTTCGAGCTCAAGGGCTACGAGTGCAAGTTCGCGCCGTTCCCGGTCTGGGACACGCCGGGCGACGAGCCGGCCGCGCCGAGCGGGTTCTATGCGGCGGCCGCCACCGGGGATCTGGTCGAGCTGCGCCAGCGGTTCGGCGATGCCAAGGACGACAGCCTGCTCGCCGCCGAGGTCGCCGCGCTGGCACAGGTCCACGACGCGCTCGCGACCGGTGACTACACCTGCGTGATCGTCGAGCCGATGCAGAGCGAGGGCGGCGATCGCTACGCGACGGAGCGGTTCTTCCGCGCGCTGCGCCTGCTCACCCGGTTTCACCAGACGTTCCTCGTGTTCGACGAGGTCCAGGTCGGGTTCGGCCTCGGGGGCCCGTTCGCCTGGCACTCGAAGTTCCGGCTGCTCAACGCGCGGGGCCAGCCCGACTATCCGGACGCCGTGACGTTCGCCAAGCGCGCCCAGCTGGGCGTCGTGATGTCGCGGTTCGCCGATCCCGAGCCGGCGAGCGCGCACAACGCGTCGCTGGTGCGCGGTCGGATCCACGCCGACATGGTGTCGACCAGCCACAACGCCGAACGGATCGAGAAGCTCGTCCAGCCGCGGCTCGCTCAGATCGCGCGGTCGTATCCGCACCTGGTCCAGCATCCGCGGCAGGCCGGCTATGCGTTCGCGTTCGATCTGCCGACGCCGGCCGCGCACGACGCGTTCATCGGCCAAAGGTTCTGGCGCGGCGCGATCGTGTTCGGCGCCGGGACCCGTACGGCGCGCTACCGCCTGAGCGACAGCTTCCACGCCCGCGAGATCGATCAGCTGTTCGAGACGATCCGGCGCTCGCTGTCGTGGCTCGACGCCCACGACGGGAAGAAGCCGCCAGAGTGGGAGGATGCCGCGCCGGCGGTGCCCGCGCCGGGCGCAGCGGCGGCGGCGCCCGACGTCCGCTACCGCCTGGTGCCGCATTCCGAGGCGATGGATCACCTGCCCGCGATCCTCGACATCGAGTACCAGGTCTACGAGCCGGCGCGCCGCACGCCGCCCGCCGAGCTGCGCGCCGCGATCGAGGACGCCGAGGGGTCGCTGCTGATCGTCGAGAGTCCGGCTCCCGGTAACGGTGGCAACTGGCAGCTCGTCGCGTTCGCGATCGGCACGCCGCTCGAGAAGTGCCACGACGTCGAGGGTCCCGACGACGATCCGATGCTCGGCAAGCACAACACGCTGTACTCGGTGTCGATCACCGTGGCCCCGACCTTCCAGCGCTCGGGGATCGGCCGCAAGCTCAAGGAGGCCCAGCTGCGCGATGCGATGGCGCGCAAGGCCGCCGACGGGGCCCCGCGGTATCGCTACGTCACCGGCCGAAACCGCGTCGGCCGCACCGCGCAGATGACCCACCTGAACCGGGTATTCGGCGCGCACATCGTGTCGGTGATGACCGGCCAGTACGAAGATCCCGAGGGCCAGGCGATCTACTACCGGATCCCGCTCGGGCCGATCGTTCCCGATCCGGTGGTGAAGCGAGAGGTGCTGCGCCGCCGCGCCGCGCAGCGGCCGCACGGCACCGACGGCGAGATCGCGTTCGACCTCGCGTCGGGCCTGACCCGGCCGTTCGCATCCGGCCCGGCGTCGCTGCGCGCGCTCGAGGATCGCGGCGCGCTGTACGGACCTGCGGTCAACAAGCTCACGCTGATGAACTACGCAACCCCGGCCGCGGTGCGCGCGGTCGAGTGGATCGGCGCGCTGGTCCCGGAGCTACCGCACATGTACCTGACGTCGAGCCGCGACGAGGCGGTCGACAAGGCGCTGCGGTTGATCCGCTGCACCCGCAAGACCGCGCAGGTCGCGATCGGCCTCGCCGGCGGCTACTACGGCCACACCGCGGCGAGCTGCCGCTCGCTGTCCGATCCGAGCGTCCACCTCGGCGGCCCGGCGCACTTCGCGTGGCCGCGGATCCCGCACCCGGCACGGGCGGGCACGGCCGAGACGATCACGGCGCTGCGCGCGGCGGTCGACGCGGCCGGCGGCAAGGCCAACGTCCTGGGCTTCGTGTACGAGCTGGTCCAGGAGCGCACCGGCGACGTGTTGCCGGCGGACTTCCTCACGGCGCTCGAAGCGCTGCGCAAGGAGCTCGACCTGCCGCTGATCGCGGTCGAGACCACCACCCACAGCTACCGCAGCGGTAGGGGCCCCTTCCTCTCCACGGCGGTCGGCCTGGTCCCCGACGTCCTGGTATGGTGGGGCGGCGGCCAGACCGGCTACCTCCACTGCGCGACGCGGTGGTTCATCTCGAGTCCGCTGACCCTGGTCTCGACATGGGATGGCGACGAGCTGTCGCTGATCCGCCAGCACCACGAGCTTCGTGCGGCTCGCCAGCTCGACATCCCGACCGCCAGCGCAGCGCTCGACCAGGCGCTCGCGAAAGTCACCTCGGCCGGGCTCGGCGCTTATCGCGTGATCGATGCCGGCGGCAAGGCCGGCGCGCTTGCAGACGCACTCGCCGAACGAGGCATCGCGGTTCGCCGGTTCCCCAACGGCCGGCTCGGCATCATTCCGGCGCTCGACCAGATCGAAGCAGCCGCTCACGCCCTCGGCGCGGCCCTCGCATGACGGGGACGGTGTCTCTTTCGTCTCGTATCCGGACACCGGACATCAGCAATCACAGGTGCTTGATGGGGACGGTGTCTCTTTTGTCTCGTTCTTTCGGCTCACCACCTAGGTAAGCGCATCCATATGCTCTCCGAGATCTACATCGCGACGCTTTCCGAGGACCGCGCCGACACGGATGGCGCGTCGTGAGACAACTCGAGCTGCCGGCAGGTAAGCCGCCGCGCGAATGGGGCCGAATCCACGGCGAGAGCTTTCGTGGCGAGGTGAAGGCGCTCTCGCAGATCCGGATCTACTTGTGCACGAAGGTCGGCGGTTTCCGCGCCGGGGCCGATGTACTCGTCGCCGCTGCCGCACATCTGCCGGTGCTCGCGCGCTATCACGCCGGGCTGTACGAGGAGCTGCTCGGCATCGCCGAGGGCGCCGCGGTGTCGCCCGAGGAGATCGTCGTGGCCAACCACTACACCGACCTCCGCGATCTCGATCCGGATCCGGCGAACTGGCGCCCGGCGCCCGAGCGCGATGAGCCGGGCGACTTCGCAGGCCCCGGTGGCTCCGCCGATCGCGCGGGATCCGGCGATGGCTGCAGCGTGATCTGGTCGGAGACGCCCAGCGGCCGGCTGCTCGGCCAGACCTGGGACATGCACGCCACGGCGATCCCGTACGTGATGATCCTGCGGATCCCGGAATCGGCCGATGGCCCAGCGGCGGCGCTGCTCAGCGTCGCCGGCTGCCTCGGGATGGCGGGGATGAATGCGTCGCGGGTCGGGATCGCGATCAACAATATGTACTCGACGGACGCCACGCTCGGCGTCGTGTGGCCGGCGGTGGTGCGGCGGGTACTGCAACAGCGCACCGCGGCCGCGGGGCGCGAGGTCATCGCGACCAGCCCGATCGGCTCGGGGCACCATTACTTCGTCGCCGATCGCAGCGCCGCGTTCGCCCTCGAGGCCTCCGGGACGCGGCGCAAGCTGGTGTTCTCGGGCGGCGCCGTTTACTGCCACACCAACCACTGCCTCGACGGCGAGGTCGCCGCGCGCAGCAAGGTGCCGCCGACCAGCACGACCTACGACCGGATGCGCTGGCTCGAGGCCGACCTCCAGCGCGCGCCGATCGCCGATCTGGCCGACGCGTGGCGGCGGCTCGGCAGCGAGGACGGTTGGCCGCGCAGCGTGTGCACCAACATGGCGACCCCGGAGGCGCCGCACGGCGCAGCGACATGCGGGGCGATCGCGATGAACCTCAGCACCGGCGAGCTCTGGGCGCAGCAAGGCCTTGTTCACAATGTTGCCGCCGAGCGCTGGCAGTTCTAGGTCGGGCGCGTTGTCGGCAACAAGACAAAAGAGACACCGTCCCCATCAAGTCTCGGTAACTGCAGCGTTTCGTTGATCCGGATCGAGACAAAAGAGACACCGTCCCCATCGAGGAGACCCATGGAGTATCCGTTCTTCTTCACGTGGTCGGCGCAGGGCGCCGTCAAGCCGGTCGAGCTGACCGGCGGCGAGGGCGCGTGGTTCACCACCGCCGACGGCGCGCGCTGGCTCGACCTCGGCTCGCTGAGCTATCAGGTCAACGCAGGCCACGGACGCAAGCGGATCGTGGAGGCGATCAAGCGCCAGGCCGACCAGCTGTGCCTGTCGACGGCGCACGCCGTGTTCCCGGCCAAGCTCGAGCTCGCCGAGCGGTTGCTCGCGATGGCCGGGCCGGGCTTCACGAAGGTATTCTTCACGCTCGGCGGCGCCGAGGCCAACGAGAACGCGCTCAAGATCGCGCGGCTGATCACCGGGAGGCTGAAGCTGGTCAGCCGCTACCGCAGCTATCACGGCGCGTCGATGGGCGCGCTGTCGCTGACCGGCGACTGGCGGCGGACGATGGTCGAGCCCGGGATCCCCGGCGTCATCCATGTCCACGATTGCTACTGCGACCGCTGTCCATTCGGCAAGCGGGTCGACAGCTGCGCGCGCGAGTGCGCGACCAACATTGGCCAGACCATGCGGCTCGAGGGCGCTCGCTCGGTGGCTGCGGTGTTTCTGGAGCCGGTGCCAGGCGCCAACGGCGTGTTGGTGCCGCCGGCCGACTACTGGCCGATCGTCCGCGCGGCGTGCGATGCCGAGGGTGCGCTGCTGGTCGCCGACGAGGTGCTGTGCGGGTTCGGCCGCACCGGCAAGCCGTTCGGCCACCAGCACTGGGGCGTCACGCCGGACATCATCACGTGCGCCAAGGGCCTCACCTCGGGGTACCAGCCACTCGGGGCTGTGATCGTGCACGAGCGCGTCGCGCGCCACTTCGACGACCACCTGCTGGCGTGCGGACTCACCTTGTATGCCCACCCCACGGCGTGCGCAGCCGCGGTCGAGACCCTGAAGCTCTACGACGATGAGCAGCTCTACGCCAACTCGGCGCGGCTCGGGCCGGTGCTGCTCCGCGAGCTGACCTCCGGGGCGGCCCGGCTGCGGGTCCCGACGTTCGTGCGCGGCCTGGGACTTTTGGCGGCGCTAGAGCTCGAGGCGCCGCCCGAGGCGTGGGCCAAGCTCGGTCCCGAGCTCGCCGCTCGCAAGTTGTCGCTCCATGACGACGCGAAGCGCGGAACGTGTATCTTCGCGCCACCCTTATGCATCACCGAGGACGAGCTCGTGCGCGGCATGCGTAGTTTCAGCGACGCGGCCGTGGCCGCCTTTGGAGCGGCCGCGTGATCGGGCGCCACAAATCGAAGATCGTCGCGTCGATCGCCGAGGCGCTCGCGCCGGTGACCGATGGCATGACCATCCTGATCGGCGGGTTCGGCCTGTCCGGTAACCCCGAGGCGCTGATGCGCGGGGTGATGGAACGCGGCGTGCGCGACCTGACGATGGTGTCCAACAACGCCGGTGCGTTCGGCCGCGGCCTCGGGTTGTGGCTGCGCGCCGGCATCGTCCGCAAGGTGATCTGCAGCTACATCGGCCCCAACGACGACGTCCACACGCGGATGGCCTCTGGCGAGCTCCAGGTCGAGGTGACGCCGCAGGGCACGCTGGCCGAGCGAATGCGCGCCGCCGGCGCTGGGATCCCAGCGTTCTACACGCCCACCGGGGTCGGCACCGTCGTCGAGCGCGGCAAGGAGGTCAAGGAGATCAACGGCCGTCGCTACATCCTCGAGCACGCGCTGCACGGCGACGTCGCGCTGGTTCGCGCCCACACCTCGGACCAGTTCGGCAATCTCAGGTTCTGGCGCACGGCGCGCAACTTCAACGCGGTCATGGCGACCGCCGCGAAGCTCTCGGTCGTCGAGTGCGACAACCTGGTCGACAACGGGGCGATCGACCCCGACGACGTCCATCTCGCGGGCGTGTACACCCACTGTATCGTCCACGTGCCCGAGCACGAGAACGCGTTCGAATTCAAGCCGGCGAGGAGAGCCCAATGACCGAGCTCGCGATGTGGTCGACCGAGGACATGGCCCGGCGCGCGGCGCGCGAGATCCCGGAGGGGTCGATCGTCAACCTCGGCATCGGCATGCCGACCCAGGTCGCGGATTACCTGCCCGATGGATATGCCTGGCTGCACTCCGAGAACGGGCTACTCGGAACTGGTCCGTTTCCCGAGGAGGGTCAGGAGGATCCGAACCTGATCAACGCCGGCAAGCAGGCGGTGACGGCGGTGCGCGGCGCGTCGACGTTCGACTCGGCGAGCTCGTTCGCGATGATCCGCGGCGGCCACGTCGACGTCGCGTTCCTCGGCGCGATGCAGGTCTCGTCCGCCGGTGACATCGCCAACTGGGCGGTGCCGGGCGGCAAGGTCATGGGGATCGGCGGCGCGATGGACCTCGCGTCCGGCTGCCGCCGTGTCATCGCGATGATGCAGCACCTGACCAAGAAGAACGAGCACAAGCTCGTCCGGGTCTGCGACTACCCGCTCACGGCTGCGGGCGTGGTGTCGCTCGTGATCACCGACCTCGGCGTGTTCGAGCCAGCCGGCGACGGCTTCCGCATCGTCGAGCTGGCGCCGGGCGTGTCCCGTGAGCGCGCGCAAGCCGGCACCGGCGCGCCGTTGATCTGACGGCGCCGCGTCACACCAGCGTCGTGCCAACCGAGCCGGGCTCGCGGACTGCGCGCACCAGGTCGCCGGCCGCGAGCTTGCCGAGGATGTGGATCGCGCCGACGCCCTGATCGATCACGGCCATGGCTTCCTCGAGCTTGGTGGTCATCCCGCCGGTCACGACGCCGTCGGCGATCGCCTGGCGGGCCTCGGCGCAGGTCAGCCGGGCCAGGCGCGATGCCGGATCCTTGATGTCGCGCAGCACGCCGGGGGTGGACGTGACGAGGAACAGCCGCTCGGCGGCGAGCGCGGCCGCCAGCTGGTTACCGACCATGTCGCCATTTATGTTGTAGATCCCGCCGCTGGCATCGGCGCCGAGACACGCGATCACCGGGACGTGGTGGGCCGCCCACAGGGTCTCGAGCAAGTCGAGGTTGAACCCGGTGACGTCGCCGACGAAGCCGAGGTCGACCGGCTCGGGGCTGCCCGGGTAGACGGCGGGCGGACGGCGGGTCGCGCGGACGACATGGCCGGAGGCGCCGTGCAGCCCGACCGGCGATAGCCCCGCCGCGAGCAGCGCTGCGCACAGATCGACGTTGAGCTTGCCGGCGAGGACCATCTTCATGACGTCGAGCGTGGCGGCGTCGGTGACCCGGCGACCGGCGATCTGCGTCGTCGCGAGCCCGAGTCGCTTCTGCAGCTCGGTGGCTTGCGGCCCGCCGCCGTGGACGATCGCGATGCGCGCGCCGCCGTCGACCAGGACGCGCAGGTCGCGCGCGAGCACCGCCGCCTCCGGTGAGCCGACGACTTCGCCGCCGATCTTGACGACGATGGGACGGACGCTCGTGGTAGGTGCGATCACGCCCGGATCTAACCGAAAACCCGATCGCGTTGCCAGCGCGGGGCAAGGTATGCCATGGCTACACGGATGGGAAGCCACACGAGCGGAGGCGCTGCCCCGGATCCGGCGCTCGAGGCCGCGCTCGCGGCGGTTCGCCGCCGGGGCGACGAGATGGTTGCGCAGACCCGACAGTGGGTCGAGGTCAACAGCTACTCGGCGAACGTCGCCGGCGTCAATGCAGTTGGCGCGATGCTGCGCGAGGCCTACGCGCTGCCGTCGCTGGCGTGCACGGTCCTGCCCGGCGGTCCGGGCTTCGGCGACCACCTGGTCTGGCGAACGCCAGCGGCCGCTCATGCCGCGCCGATCGTGCTGCTCGGCCACCACGATACCGTGTTTCCGCCGGGGCACTTCGAGGGCTGGCACGTGGACGGCGGGCGCGCGACCGGCCCCGGCGCACTCGACATGAAGGGCGGGCTCGCGGTGATCCGCGGCGTGCTCGCGGCGCTCGACGAGGTCGGCGCGCTCGCGGCGCTGCCGATCACGGTGATCTCGGTCGCGGACGAGGAGATCAGCTCGCCGAGCTCCACGCCACACCTGCAGGCGCTCGCGCGCGGCGCGGCCTGCGCGCTGGTGTTCGAGTCGGGTCGCGCCGGCGACGCGATCATCACGCGCCGCAAGGGCGTCGGTACGTTGACGATGATCGCGCACGGCCGTGCGGCGCATGCCGGCAACAACCACGCGGACGGCGCCAACGCGATCTGGGCACTCGCGAAGCTCATCGACCTCGCACAGCAGCTCACCGACCACGCGCGTGGCTGCACGGTGAACGTCGGCCAGGTGATCGGCGGTACCTCGAGGAACACCGTGCCCGCGCGCGCCGAGTGCCAGGTCGATCTGCGCTACGAAACGGTCTCGGATGCCGAGGCGTTGGTCGAGGCGCTCGCGGCGGCAGCGGTCGCCGCGGCGGCTGCGGTGCCGGGAACCCGGATCGAGATCGTGCGCGGCGCGAACCGGCTGCCGCTCGAACGAACCCCGGCGTCGGCGGCGCTGCGCGACGAATACGCAGCGTGCGCGCGTGCTGTCGGCCTCGGCGATGGCGAGGCAGGGTTGCTCGGCGGCGGCTCCGACGCAAACACCGTGGCGCCACTCGGCGTGCCCGCGATCGACGGCCTCGGTCCCCGCGGCGCCGGATTTCATACGACCACCGAGTACGTCGAGCTGGCGACGTTCGTGCCCAAGGCCTGCGCGTTGCTGCGGTTCTTGTGGGGACGCCGCGACCCGCAGCGCTGAGCCATCCTCGAGCCGTCGATCTGATCCGTACCCAGCGAGCGCTCGAGCCGTCGATCTGATCCATACCCGGCGAGTCCCCCGAGCCCGCGACGTGATCCGCCTAGGAAGATCCCCGCGGCTCATCGCGCCGGCAAGTGACCGCGGCGCCGCTACCCGACGCCGAGCACAGCCGCCCGCCGCTACCCGACGACAACCTCGTCGCGCGGCTCGATCGGCCCACGATCTTTGCATGGCTTGGGAAGCGTGATCGAGCGATCGTCAGACATCGAGCCACTGCCGCGTGCCCGCGTGCTGGTGGTCGACGACGATACCGAGATCGCGCAGGCGCTCGGCCGCAAGCTTGCGTATGTCGGCTACACCGTCGAAGTCGCGACCGCGCCATGGCCGATCGTTCAGCGGATCCACAATCAGCGTGCGGACTGGGATGTCGTCTTGCTCGACGTCGGATTGCCGGAGCTCAGCGGGATCGATGTGCTCAAGCAATTTCGCGACAGCGGATCGCTGGCGTCGGTCGTGATGCTGACCGGCGATGCGAGCGCGACGACCGCGGCGACGTGCCTGCGCGCAGGCGCGTTTCACTATCTCACCAAGCCGTGCTTGCCGGTCGATCTCGCTCAGGCCGTGGAGTCCGCGGCGCGGCACACCTGCTTGCGACGCCGGCTCGTACAAGGTGGCGTGCCTGGGACGGCGGCGATTCTCATCGGGGAATCACCGGCGATCCGGCGCTTGCAAGCCGCGATCGATCGACTCGCAAGTCACGATGTCGCGGTGCTGATCCAGGGCGAGAGTGGCACTGGCAAGGAGCTGGTCGCACGCGCGCTCCATGCCGGGGGAGCCCCCGAGCGTCCGTTCCTCGCCATCAACTGCAGCGCGATCCCCGAGACGCTGATCGATACCGAGCTGTTCGGCCACGCCAAGGGCGCGTTCACCGGGGCCTCGGCGGATCGCGACGGCATGTTCGTGGAGGCCGATGGCGGCATGCTATTTCTCGACGAGATCGGTGACATGCCGTTGCATGTCCAGGCGCGGCTGTTGCGCGTGCTGCAAGAGGGGGAGGTCCGACCGGTCGGTAGTAGCAGCGTTCGCCAGGTCACCGTGAGAGTGATCGCGGCAACCCATGTGAATCTCGCAGAGGCGGTCGCGGCCGGGCGGTTCCGCGAGGATCTGTTCTACCGGCTCAACGTCGTCGCGCTGCGCGTCCCGCCGCTGCGCGAGCGGCTCGACGATATTCCGCTGCTCGCCGCGCATTTCCTCCGCAAGCATTGCGGTCCGGATGCCCCCTCGTTGACGCCCGGAGCGCTCGACGCGCTGGTCTGCGATATGTGGCCGGGCAACGTGCGCGAGCTCGAGAACGCGCTGCTCCACGCGCTCGCGTTCCACCAGGGCCAGACGATCGGGGTCGAGTCGCTGCCACCCCGGATCGGCGGGCGCAGGCAACTCGACTTGCCGCCGATGCCGGTGGTCGACGAGCGCGCGCACCTCTTGCCACTCACCGAGGCCAAGCGCCTGGTGAACGCGACGTTCGAGCGCGCGTATCTCCTGAACGTGCTCGAGCGCGCCCGCGGGTCGATGTCGGAGGCGGCCCGGCTCGCCGGCATCGATCGCACCAACCTCCGGCGGCTGTTGAAGCGCTACCAGATCCAGTCGGGCGCGCTGCGACCTCGTCGCTGAGCCGGCGAGACCTCGCGGCGATGTGCTTGCGCACCAGGGAGTCCCCGCGCAGGTGATGTGCTTGGTACCGGGGAGCCCCGCGCAGGCGATGTGCTTGCGCACCGGGCGCGTCCGGGCGATGAGCTTGGTACCCAGCGGCGTCTCCGGGCGAGCGATGTGGTTGCGCACCGGGCGAGTCGCGCGCAGGCGATGTGCTTGGTGCCGGGGCGAGTCCCGCCCAGGCGATGTGCTTGGTGCCGGGGCGAGTCCCGCGCAGGCGATGTGCTTGGTACCGGACGCGTCCCCGGGCGGGAGATGGCGATGTGTGCTTGCGGACGGGGCGAGCCTTCGCTCGCGATCCGGACAGCCAGGCGAGTCTTCACGTCGTGATGTGATGGCGCAGCATCGACCTGGTTTGGGATCGATCAATGGGTACGTACCCACCCTCAGCTGGGGCACCGCTGACCCACAAAACTCTCCTAATGCGAGTCCATCTATTACTCATCGTTAGAACCCCTGTTTGTAAGATAACCCACGGCTACCCGAGCCGGGATGGCCCGCAAATCGCACCATGTTCTCGCGTGAACCAACTCGACTTCTCCACGTGGCGTACACAGTTCGCTCACGAGATCGTCGGCGAGGCGCCGCAGATCATCGAGGCGCTGGAGACGATCCGACACGTCGCAGCGACGGACTGCAGCGTTCTGATCACGGGCGAGACGGGGACGGGCAAAGAGCTGTTCGCACGGGCGGCGCATCGCGCGTCGCCGCGCCGTAACCGCGCGCTGATCCCGGTGAACTGCGCGGCGATCCCGGAGAATCTCCTCGAGACCGAGCTGTTCGGCCACATCAAGGGTGCGTTCACCGGCGCGACCAGCCCGCGCACCGGACGGTTCATGTCGGCGCACGAAGGCACGATCTTCCTCGACGAGATCGGCGATCTTCCGCTCGCCGCGCAGGCCAAGCTGCTGCGGGTGCTCGAAGAGCGCGTGGTGTCGCCGGTCGGCTCCGATAGCGACATCGCGGTCGACGTCCGCATCATCGCCGCGACCCACCGAAACCTCCTCGAGATGGTCGAGCAGGGTACGTTTCGTGCCGACCTCTACTTCCGCCTCGCGGTCGTACCGATCCACCTCCCGGCGCTGCGCGAGCGGCCCGATGACATCTTGCAGATCGCGAACCTGTGCGTGATCCGTGCCCGCGAGCGGCTCAGCCGCAACGTCGAGGGTCTCGACGCCAGTGCGCGCGCCGCGTTGTGCGCGTACCACTGGCCGGGCAACGTCCGCGAGCTGTCACACGTGATCGAGCGCTCGGTGCTGCTCGCGCGTAAGCCGATCCTGTCGCAGGCCGATATCCCGCTGCCGATCACCCGCGGCCGATTCGCGCGCGCTGCCGAGGAGTCGGGCCCGCTGAGCCTGCCCAAGCTGGGCAACGAGCTCGGCGACTCGTCGCTCGACCTCCGGTCGGCCCTGGAGTCTCTCGAGCGCTCGCTGATCGATCGCGCCCTGCAAAAGGCCGGCGGCAACCGGACCGAAGCGGCGGCACTACTCGGGCTCAACCGGACGACGCTGGTCGAGAAGCTCCGCAAGTACGCCGCTTGAGCCGCGGGTGTTGCGACGCCTGCCGCGCCCGCCCGTAAAGCGAGCGCGGCACTGTGCGTTGCCACCGGTCTACGGCTCGCGTCAGGATCCGGCTCCTCAGGCAGGCGCCGGGGCGGCTCCGCTCGGCCCCGTCAGCTGATGCCGGGCAGCTGGATCACGAACGCCGAACCGTGGTCGTCGCCGCGGTAATCGATCGTGCCGCCGTGCGCCTCGCAGGCGAGCCGGCAGAAGTACAGGCCAAAGCCGCTCCGGCCGTTGCTGCCCTTGGCGTACTTGGCGAACAGCTCGCCGCGCTGCGCGTCGGGAATGCACGGACCGGTGTTGAACACCGTGAGCTCGCAGCTGGTCGGCGTGGACTCGAGCCACGGTCGGGCGGAGATCCGGATGGTGCCGTCGGTATTGACGTAGCGCGACGCGTTGCCGACGAGGTTGTGCAGGACCCGCTCGATCAGCGCGGCGTCGAAGTGCCCGAGCAGCGCGGCGTCACAGCCGATCTCGTAGCCGATCGTGCGGCCGGCCGCCACGGCATGGACCTCGATGACGTTGCGGATCAGCGTCCGCACGTTGGTCGTGGTGGTGCGCGGCTTGACGGCGGCGTCCTCGAACCGCGCGATATCGACGAAATTGGCGACCAGGCCCGACATCCGGCGCAGCGCGTCGAGGGTGGCCACCAGCGCCTGGGTCTCGTCCTCTCCGAGCTTCACCACCTCGTGGAGATACGTCATGTTGCAGAGCGCGACGGCCAGGCCGTTGTTGAGATCGTGGGCCACCATCGCCGCAGCCTCGCCGCCGTACGTGAGCAGCCGGTCCGCGCGCTCGTTGGCCAGGCGAGATTCGACGAACGCTTGCTGGGTCCGTGCCGCCGCGACCATCCGACGCTTGAGCTCGACGATCATCACCGGCTTGCTGAGGACGTCATCCGCGCCAGCGGCAAACGACGCGGACCGCGTGTCCTCGTCATCCTGCCCGGTCAGCACCGCGATCCAGATCGCCGCGCCATGCAGCGCCTTGAGCTTGCGCACGACCTCGAGCCCCGGCGTCGTCATGTTGAAGTCGACGATCGCGAGATCGGGCGGGGTGTGAGCGGCGATCGTCAGCGCGGGCGCGCCATCCTCGGCGACGAACACGTGAAACCCGAGGCGTGACATCGCGGTTGCGACGATCCGACGAACTCGCGGATCATCGTCGACCACGAGGATCCGGACTCCTGATGGCGCGTTCAGCGCACTGGCCTCGAGGGTCGCATCGGAGCTCAGGATCGTGGCCACCCAGCGCCAATGTGCGACGTTCGTGCCACGCGCCGGATCGAGCCGGATGGAGCCGGATGGAAGTAGATCGAGGCGGAGCGAGGCGTTGGCGGAGTTGCCACCCGTGCCGAACATCAACTGCGGCAACGCTGCATGGCCTCGGGAAACCGCCGACGTAGCTTCGCGTGGGCCGCCGCGTTGCCAGAGTTGACGCTCTCCGGATGGCGCGCGTGCGCTAACTCATCACCGTTCTTACCGACTCGCGCGGCACACGAGTTGCTGCCGGATAGGTCATGAGCGACGAACCTCCTGCGTTGAAACCGGCTGTACCTGCGTCGGCAAAGCCCAGCAAGGGAGTTCTCGGGCTGCTGGTGCTCAATCTGGGAGCGACCGGTTTCGTGGCCTTCAAGCTCCTGACAGCGCAGCCCGTCGCGGCCGCGGCAGCCCACGCGGCGGTCCCGGAGGTGTCGCCGAACGAGGTCACCGGGCCGGTCGTCGCACTCGATCCATTCGTCGTCAACCTCGATGAGCCCGGCACGTCGCGCTATCTGAAGGTCACGCTCGAGATGGAGCTCAAACCCGGCGGCGGTGAGGAGACCCTCGTGAAGAGCAAGCAGCTGATTCGCGATACGATCCTCAGCCACCTGTCGGGGCTCCACGTCAAGGACACGCTCGGCGCCGAGGCCAAAGACAAGATCCGCGGCGATCTGCTGGCCAAGATCACCAAGCTCCTGGGCCCCGAGAAGGTCCGCCGGATGTTCTTCCAGGACTTCGTGGTGCAATGACCAGCGCCGGTGCGTCGAGTCTCACCATCGGGCGCGCGATCGGCCCCGGGCATCCGCCGTTCGTGATCGCGGAGCTGTCGGCCAATCACCTGGGCAGCCTGGATCGGGCGCTCGCGATCGTCGACGCCGCGGCCGATGCCGGCTGCGATGCACTCAAGCTCCAGACCTTCACGCCGGCCGCCATGACGATAGACTCGTCGCACGGCGACTTTCACATCGCCGACGGCCCGTGGCAGGGCAGATCACTGTGGGATCTGTACGGCGAGGCTCACACGCCGTGGGACTGGCATGCGCGGCTGTTCGCGCACGGCGCCGCGCGCGGGCTCGTCGTGTTCTCGACGCCGTTCGACGAGCCCGCGATCGAGCGCCTCGATCGGCTCGGCGCTCCGGCGTTCAAGATCGCGTCGTTCGAGCTCGTCGATCTCGAGCTCATCGCGGTCGCGGCGCGGACCGGGAAACCGCTCATCATGTCGACCGGCATGGCGTCCAACGCCGAGGTCGCGGAGGCGGTCGACACCGCTCGCGGCAACGGCAACGGTGGCGTCGCGCTGCTGCATTGCGTGTCCGGCTACCCGACGCCGATCGAGCAGACCAACCTTCGCCGGCTCGATGCGGTCGCGCGCTTCGGTCCGGTGTTCGGGATCTCGGATCATTCCCCAGGCACGATCGTTCCGATCGCCGCGGTCGCGAGAGGCGCATCGATTGTCGAAAAGCATCTAACGCTGGCGCGCGCCGACGGTGGCCCCGATGCGGGTTTCTCTCTCGAGCCGGCCGAGATGGCCGAGGTCGTGCGCGGCGCGCGGCTGACGTGGAGCGCGCTCGGCGATGGCAGCCCCGAGCGGCCGAACGCCGAGGCCGGCTCGCGCCAGTTTCGCCGATCGCTCTACGCGGTCGATGACATCGCGCCGGGCCAGGAGCTCACGCGCAGCAACGTGCGATCGATCCGTCCGGGCGCCGGACTGCCGCCGCGCGAGCTTCCCCGCGTGATCGGCAAGCACGCGCGCGTCGCGATCGAGCGGGGCACCCCGCTGGCGTGGGAGCTGATCCAGTGAGGGCGATCGTGACCACCGCGACCACCACGGCCAAGCTCGCCGTGGTGATGCTGCGCAAGGCGACGCTGGCGGACTGCGAGCAGATCTGGATGTGGAACTTCGCACCCGATGTCCGTGCGTGGTCCAAGCGCTCCGAGGCGGTCGCGCTCGCCGAGCACACCCGGTGGTTCATGCGCCGACTCGCCGACGATCGCGAGCCGATCTGGGTGATCGAGACTCCCGGAGGGCCGGTCGGTGTGGTGCGGCTCGATGCCATCGGCGGCGGGTTGACGCGGATCTCGATCGCGCTGGCCGCCGCAGCGCGCGGCCGCGGCATCGGCCGGCGTGCGGTCGCCACCGCGTGCCACCGCTGGGGGCGGCCGATCATCGCCGAGATCCTCGCCGACAACCTTGCGAGCCGCGCGTGCTTCGAGGCTTGCGGCTTTCGCTCGGTCGTCGAGTGCGACGGCCTGTTCACCTACCACTGGGACCCGGAGATCTGATGAACGACACCCCCCAGCTCGCGCTGTGGCGCTCCGACTTTGGGCGCGACTACACCAACCGCAACGACCGCGACCGGCCAGAGCGCGTCGAGACGTGGCGCACGCTGCTCGGCGGCATCGCCCCCGCCCGGGCGCTCGAGGTCGGCTGCAACGTCGGCTGGAACCTCGTGTACCTCGAGCGGCTCGGGGTCCGCGAGCTCTACGGGATCGAGCCGCAGCCGAGCGCCGTGGAGCGCGCGCGGCATCGCCGCCCGGGCTTCAACGTGCTGCATGGCACGGCGTTCGAGCTGCCGTTTCGCGACGGGTTCTTCGACCTCGCGTTCACCAGCGGGGTCCTGAGCCACGTCGCGCCGGAGTCGCTCGGCGGTGCACTCGACGAGATCGCGCGGGTGTCGAGCCGCTGGATCGTCGCGATCGAGTACGACCACCCGAACGAGCAGGAGATCCCGTATCGCGGGCACGCCAGCGCGTTGTGGAAGCGCGATCACCGCGCCGCGTGGCAGACCCGGTATCCGAGCCTTCGGCTGGTGCGCCGGCTCGAGCTCGGCCCCGAGCACGGCTACGACAACAACTGCACCGCCCACCTGTTCGAGAAGGCCTGAGGTCACGCATGTCACTCGAGGTGCTGACCACGTGGCGCACGCTGCTCGGCGAGCTCGGCGATCTCGGCGGGGCGCTGCAGCAGGCGATCGGGGGCAACGAGGTGCTGGGCGCGATCGCAGCGACGATGCAGCTGCGTCAGACGCGCGCGGCGCTCGCCCGGCTCGAGGCACCGGTCCCGCTGCAAGTCGGTGCAGGCGAGCTCGCCGCGATGGCCGACATGCTGGCGCTGACGGTGAACGCCCGGGCCGCCGAGGCCGCGATGAAGCTGTGGCTCGATCGGCCGCTGCCGGGCGACGATCGCTTGCTGGCGTCGCCGCTCGGCGTCGCCGTGCTCGCGGACGCGATGTTGCCGACGGTGTGGGACTTCGAGACCGACGTGGTGGTGCTGGTCGGCGCGGGGCTGGGGCCGGTCGCCCAGGTGCTCGGCGCGCTCGGCCAGCGCCGGATCTTGATCGTCGGTGGCGACGGCCAGACCCCCGGCGAGGCGCTCGCGGTAACCTCGGTCGAGGAGGCCGTGCTCGCCGTCCGGATGATGGTGCCGGGACCGCCGGCTCGGCTGGCGATGCGCGCGGCCAAGGACGTCGGAGCCGGCGTGGTCGACGAGCTACGCGGCAAGCTGCACGATGCGCTCGCCGATCTCCGGATCCACCGCAACACGGTGCGCGAGTTCTCGCGGACGTGGGTCGAGCAGGGCGTCGCCAACCTGCCGGCGATCGCGCGCTGGCCCTCGGTCGCCGCGGTCGGTGATCGGTTCGCCGGCGTGCCGATGGTGATCGTGGCGCCGGGGCCATCGCTCGCCGGCAACGTCGAGCAGCTGCGTGGCCTGCGCGGCCGGGCGATCGTCACGGCGTTCAGCCATTCGCTCAAGCCCGTGCTGGCGGCCGGCGTCGTGCCCGATCTCGTCATCACGGTCGATCCGCAGGACGTGCGCTATCACTTCGCGGGCTGCGACCTATCGCAGATCTGCGCGGTCAACGCGGCGACGGTCCACCCGTCGCTGTTCGAGCTCCCCGCGCAGCGGTTTCTGACCCTGTCGGCCAATGGCGCGATCGATGACTGGATCTTCAACGGCTGCGGCGAGGACGCGATGGTCGCCGGCGGCGGCTCGGTCGCGACCTCGGCGTTCTCGCTCGCGCTCAAGTGGGGCTGCGATCCGATCGTGTTCGTCGGGCTCGATCTGGCGTTCACCGGTGGTGCGTACTACGCGGCGACGTCGTCGGACGGCCCGGCGCGCGGCGAGGGCGGGAGCAGCGGGTTTCACGCCATGAAGGCCGCGGGCGGGCCGGTGGCACCGAGCGAGCGCGCGGTCGAGCTCCCGGGCTGGGCCGGCGGGGTCGTGCCGTCGAGCTTCATGTTCAGCCTGTTTCATCGCTGGTTCGTCGGTCGCATGCGCGAGCTCAACGAGCTCGGCGGCACGACGGTGTTCAACTGCACCGAGGGCGGCGCGTTCATCGACGGCATGCAGCACCGACCGCTCGCCGAGGTCCTCGCGGGGTTCGATCGCGAGGTCGACGTCGCCGGTGAGCTCGACGCCGCGGCGATGACCGTCGACGCCGCGCGCGGCACGCAGCTCGTCGATCACCTGACCAGGTTTGTCCGTGGCCTGCGGCGCGGTCGCCGCCTGGCAGCTGTCGGGCGCAAGCTCATCAAGCGCGGCACCACCGGGACACGGCTCGCGAACGTCGAGCGCGGTCTGGCCGCCACGCTCGAGCCGTTGACCATCGCGTCGCTGCTCGCCCAGCGCGAGCTCGCGCGCGCCCACGGCGTCGCGCACCGGTCCGGCAGCGAGAGCGACTACCTCGCGGCCTCGGCGTCGCTATTCGACACCGTGCTCGACGTGATCGACCAGCTCGAGCCTGCGCTCCGGGTCGCGCTGATGCGCCTGGCGGACAAAGGGATCCGCGGGCGTGCGGCCTAGCCACCCGATCCCGCGGCTGATCGCGGTCGCCGGCGGCAAGGGCGGCGTTGGCAAGAGCACGATCGCGGCGAACCTCGCGCTCGCGCTCGGCCGGCTCGGGCACCGCGTCACGCTGGTCGATGCCGACCTCGGCGCGGCCAACCTCCACACCATGCTGGGCGTCGTGAAGATCGAGCGCAGCCTGGCAGACTTCCTCGATCAGCGGGTCGATACGCTCGACGAGCTCAAGCTGCCGGTCATCATCCCGACGCTGACGCTGGTGTCCGGCACGTCGCGGCCGGGCGCCGCGAACCTCGATCGAGCGGACAAGCTCCGGCTGCTGCACGCGATCGCGCGGATCGACGCCGACTGTGTGGTCATCGACGTCGGCGCGGGGGCGTCGTACAACGTGGTCGACCTGGTCGCGGCCGCCGATCACAAGTTGTTCGTGCTGACCCCGCAGCTGCCGTCGCTGCACAACGCCTACGCGCTGCTCAAGGCGTGCGTCCACCGCGTGGTGCGGCGGCTCGCGCTCGACGACGTCCAGCAGCAGCTGGTCGACTCCGCGCTCGGCCACGACGCCAAGGCGCGGACGATCGGGCAGCTGCTCGACGTGCTCCGGCCACTCGACCTCGCGCTCACCGACCGGATCGCCGAGACCCTGCTGCACTTCGGCGTCGGCATCGTCGCCAACCTGATCGAGACCGCCGCGGATGCCGGCGCGCTGTCGCGGATGTCGCCGCTGATCCTCGACCATCTGCTGATCCACGCGCCGATGCTCGCCACGATCCCGCGCTCGGCGCTGCTCGCGGGCGGGCTGCATGCCGGCGTCAGCACACTCGCCGGGGCCGAGACCCACGGCGCCGTGTTTCGCAAGCTCGCGCAGAAGATCCTCCAGTACGATCTCGACCAGCTCCGGGGTCGAGAGCGCACCCAGACCCAGAGCACCCAGCCGCTGTGGATCCAGATCGAGGCGGCTGCCGACGGTCGCGGGAAGTGACGCCCGCTACTTGCGGAGCCTGAACCGCTGGATCTTGCCGGTGGCGGTCTTGGGGAGCTCTTGGACCACCTCGACCCACCGCGGGTACTTGAACGGCGCGAGCGTGGTCTTGACGAACGCCTGGAGCTCGGCGACGAGCGCCGGGATCGCGGCGCTGGCGGGCTTGGCAGCGCTGGCATCGCGCAGCACGACAAACGCCTTGGGCTTGATCAAGCCGTCGCTGTCCTCGGCGCCGACCACCGCGGCCTCGAGCACCGCGGGATGTGCCGACAGCGCCGACTCGACCTCGAACGGCGAGACCCAGATGCCGCCGACCTTGAGCATGTCGTCGGCGCGCCCGCCGTAGATCCAGGTGCCGTCGGGGGTGCGGGTGTAGCGATCGCCGGTGCGGGTCCACGGCCCATGGAACGCGGCGAGGCTGCGCTCGCGGTCGTTCCAGTACGCGATGCAACTCGACGGCCCGCGCACCCACAACGAGCCTTCCTCGCCATCGCCGACCGGGCGGTCATCGTCACCGCGGAGCTCGAGATCGTAGCCCGGCACCGGCCGCCCCGTGGTGCCGTAGTGGATGTCGCCCGGGCGGTTGCTGAGGAAGATGTGCAGCATCTCGGTCGAGCCGATGCCATCGAGGATGTCGCTGGCCATCCGATCGCGCCAGCGCTCGCCGATGTGGCGGGGCAGGGCCTCGCCGGCCGAGGTCGCCACGCGCAGCCGGGTCGACGTGGTCTCGCGCGACAGCGACGGCTCGGCGAGCAGCGACGCAAACAGGGTCGGCACCCCGCCGAAGATGGTGGGCTGGTGGGCGCGCATCACGCGTATCACGGCCGCGGGGGTGGCGCGTTCGGCGGACAGCACCGAGGTGGCGCCGACCGAGAACGGAAACGTGAGCGCGTTGCCGAGGCCGTACGCGAAGAACAGCTTGGCGGCCGAGTACACGATGTCGTCGTGTCGGATCCCGAGGACCGGCTGTGCGTACAGCGCCGCGGTCCACATCAGGCTGCCGTGCAGGTGCATCGCGCCCTTGGCCTTGCCGGTCGATCCCGACGAGTACAACCAGAACGCGACGTCGTCCGGCGTGGTCGCCGCGAACGCCTCGAGCGGCGTGGCCTGGTCGACCAGCGTGCGCCACGACGGCAGCGCGCCGAGCTCACCGCCGAGCGCGGTCTCGCAGCCGGCGGCCGCGCGCACCCCCGCGATCGCGGGGCCGAGCTTGCCGAGCAGTGCATCGCTGCCGATCAGCGCAGCCGCCCGCATGTCGCGGACGAGGTAGCCGTAGTCGTCGGCGGTGAGCAGCGTGTTGAGCGGAACCGGCACGGCGCCGAGCGCGATGGCGCCCAGGAACGTGGCGATGAAGTCCACCGAGTCGAGCATGCACAGCGCGACCCGCTGCTCGGCCGTCACGCCGAGCGCGCGCAGCGCACCGGCGGCCCGCCGAGCGCGGTCCGCGACCTCCCGGTAGGTGTGCCGGCCGTCGTCGTCGATCACCGCGACCAGGTCGCCACGGCCTTCGTCGACGTGGCGCTGCAGCAGATCGTAGGCGGCGTTGTAGTCGCGCGGCAGGTGCACGCGCGGCGGCGATGCGAGGTGATCGATGCGTGACGGCCCAGGCACGGCGGAACTGTAACGCCGATCGCCGCCGTCTGATCGCTACTTCATCACGAGCGGCGTGGACGCGACGACGACATCCTTGTCCGTGACGAGCTTGATGAGGTAGGTCTTGCCCTTCGACAGTCCCTCGTCCTCGTTGATCGAGATATCGCCGCTCAGCACCATGCTCTTCGGATCGACGCCTTCGAGCCGATTGTCGGCCACGAACTTGTTGGCCTTGTCGTTGGTAAAGAACTCCATCTTGAGCTGGCTGGCACCGGGCTTGGTCAAGAACGCCGTGTAGTGGAAGTGCCAGTACACGATGTCGTCCCTCGCTTCACCGACCAGCTCCTTGATCCGGTCGGCCTTGATCTTGGCGATCGTGTCCTTCTCGGTCTTGCCCTCGGGCAGGTCGCCCTTGGTGATCACGAGCTCGCCGCGGAACGCGCTGATCACGGCCTTCGACACCTCCGCGGAAGCGGTGCCACTCCAGGCGATTGCGGCCGCAACGACAACCGCAGCGGACATCGGGCCACGTGAGCTCATGAGAACCTCCGTTAACGAGAATCAGTCGGCTGCCGGGGTGTGCCGGGGTTGGCCGGGGTGAATCGAGCAATGATAATGCCTCGACACCCCGGCGCATCCCCGGTTTCGCACGGTGCGAACCCGGCGTGACCTCGCTGACGCCCTTCTGCCCCCTTTGCTGACGCGGCCATGGCCTCGCGTGGGCCCCGGCCAAGTCTGTTCTACTCTTTGGGCGCTTCGGCAGTCTCTGGCGTGTGGGCAGGCGTCGATGGCGCTTCGACGGCGCCACCCTGCGAGGGATTCACGCTCTGACGCTCGGCCTGCCGCTTCGCCCGCCGCTCCGGGTCCCACGGCTGGCCGTCCGGTCCCAGGCCACTGGCATCGGGGCCGATCGGCTTGCGTTCACGGCGCGGCTTTGGCGGTAGCGGCTGGCCATCGGGGCCGAGCCGAGGCTCCTGCGGCGGACGCGGCTGCTGGGGCGGCCGGGGGCCACGCGGGGGCAGCGGCTGGCCATCGGGGCCGAGGCGTTGCTCGTAGCTACCGCCACCATAGTTGCCACCGCCACCACCGGGGCTGGGGCCGCCGCCACCGTAGTTGCCGCCGCCACCGTAGTTGCCGCCGCCACCGTGGTTGGCACCGCCGCCGCCGCCGCCGCCACCAGGACCGCCACCACCGAAACGGGGCCCGCGATCGCGACGGTCCCCACCGGGCCCACCGCCACCCGGGCCCCGCGGACCACCAGGGCCCCGCGGGCCACCGGGTCCACGCGGCCCACCGGGTCCACGCGGCCCGCCGGGACCACGACGCGGCCCGCCACGACCTTCGCCACCACCAAAGTCACGCGGCGCCGCCGTCAGCTGCCAACCGATCCCGGCGCGCGGCATCTCTCCCCGCCCCGGGCGGTCGTCATCCTTGTTCTCCTCTTTGGGCACGCCGAGCATGAGGCTGCTGAGGCCACGCGGCTTGTCGCGGCGATCGCCGCCAGGACCGCCGGGCCCCCCGCGTCCACCACCGCCGCCGCCGCCACCACCGCCACCGCCGCGGCCACGATCACCACCCCCACGGCGGTCGTCCCGCGGCGCCCGGCGCTTGGCCGAGCTTACGCGGTCGATCGCGTAGTGGTACTCGCCACGCGCGATCGAGCCGTACGGTCCCTTTTCGCCCTGGAACACGCGCACCAGGCGTACTTCGTCGAGCCGGTTGCCCACGATATCGAGCGCTTCGATCAGCCGGGACGCCCGGTCGGGCTGGACCCCTAGCGCGGCGGCGATCGCATCGATGATCGGATCGGGCTTTTCCTCAGCCGGCGCGTCGGTCGCCGGCGCCGCTTCGGCGGCCGGCTCGGCGTCGCCCGGTGCGGCATCGGCGGCATCGGCGGCAGCGGCCTCGCCGGCCGGCGCCTCCGGAGACGCGTCACCGGGGGACGCACCACCCGCTGCGCTGTCCGATGCGTCCATCGCGTCATCGAGCTCCGCGGCCGGTGCACCTACGTTCGCGCCCCCTGCCGCGGCGCGCGCGGCCGCTGCCTTGCGCAGGGTAAGCGTCGAGAACTCGGTGAGCGTCTTCATGGGAGGCTAGCTACACCAAAGGCCTCCGAGATGCCAGGGTTGCGGATCAGTGATCGCTCAGTAGTTGTCGGAGAACCGATTCGCCGTCGGGCGGCCGCGATCCCGACCGGCATTTGACGGCAGCAGAGTGCTGATATGTGGGCTCGCGGAGGCTGCCGCGAAACGCGGCTCTGCGATCGGGCAGCGCAACCGCTCGTCGACTGCTCGGTTCAAGCCTGGGCGTTGCAGCGCGCCGCGTCGTACGGTCGTCTCTCTTCACCCACCAGCGGTGGCGCTGGCCGATGCGGTCACCGTGACCGACACGTGGACATTGGCCTGGATTCGCGTTGCGGCCTTGCCAACCGCCGTCAGCTGAAAGCCGATGCACGTCGCCTGATCAGCGAACGACTGCGTGAACTTCGGGCCCATCGCCGCGAGCTCCCCCGCGGTCTTGGCCAACACCTCGCTGGCGGCGGTGAGCGGCTCGAGGCGCGCCTTGACCGAGAGCAGCCTCGGGAGCCCGTTGCGCAGCGCCTTGAGCGTCATCTCGAGCTTGGACTTGTCGACCGCGAGCTTGGCATCGGCCTCGATCGACAGCTCGGGCTCGGTGCACTTCACCTCGAGCGAGCCCTTCACCGCAGCGGACGCCTTGCACTGGCCACTGGCGCTGTTGCCACCGGTGCCGGCCGTCGCGCTGCCCTCGCACTCGGCGGTCGCCTTCGCCGCGAGCTGTGCGTCGACCGTGCAGACCGCCGGCTTGTACTTGATGGCGAGCTTGGCCTTGGGCTTGAGGTAGATCTTCAGGTTGTTCTGGTAGGTCGCGATGACCTTGTCGCAGACTTGGTCGGTCTCGCCCTGGAGGTCGGGCTCGGGCATGCCGAGCTCCTGGCCCATCATGACGCAGCTCTGCTTGACGACCTTGACCGTCTCGATGGCGGCGGTGTCGAGATCCTTGGTCGCTTGCAGGAACGCCTTGAGCTTGCGGCCGGCGTCGCTCGCGGCGTAGTTAGCGCACGTGTTGGGATCGACCTCGCCCGACGGCATGCCGCCCTGGACCTTGTCGATGCTCGCCGGCTTCTCGGGCAACGAGCTCCCACCGGGAACCCCTCCCTTGGGACAGCCGGTGACAGCGACGAGCGCGGTGAGCGCGGTGGTGTAGAGCAAACGAGTATCGAAGCGCATGGCGAGCCCCTCTCGGTGAAAGAGGCATGGTTATCAAAACTCGCCGGTTCGGTGGGCGACCGGCGGCAAAATCGCCCGCGGCGCCGTCGATCGTCCCGGTCGTTCCGGGCCGTCGGTGCGCGAGGACATTCTCACGGCTGGTGGCCGGCGCGCAGCGCGATCACCGAGCCGCCAGCGGCCGCCTCGGCGGCCGGGGCCACCACCGGCCGCGCGACGGTGATCTTGATCGCGAGCCCGAGCTCCTCGCCGAGCAGATCCGACTTGCGCAGCAGCTGGGCGTCATCGCGCGACGGTCCATCGCGCACGACGAGATCGAGGACGATCGCTTCGCCCATCCGCGTGCACACGACCTGCTCGACGCGCGATCGGTGCTCGCTGTCGAGCGCATCGGCGATCCGCAAGAGGCCGCTCAGCTTGCGCAGGTGGGCGCGCTGATCCTTGGCGAGCGGCGAGTCGTTGATGATCTGCTTGGCGCGCGCGGCGTCCTTGCGGTGGGTCCGGGCCATCACCGCGATCATCTCGCGCGACGTATCGTCGAGGCCGGGGATCCGCGCCCACCGGATCATGTACTCGCTGTGCTTGTGGTGGCCGCGCACGTTGACCACCTCGCCGACGTCGTGGAGCAGGGCGGCGACCTCGAGCAGCACGCCGTGGTAGTCGGGCACGCCATGGACGTCACGCAGCTGGTGGAACAGGGCGCGCGCGAGCTGGCGAACGTGCTCGCCGTGGGTGGTGTCGTGGTCGACGCGATTGGCGAATGCGCGCGCCGCGGTCAACAGCGCCTTGTCGTGCGCGCCTTCGGCCTTGGCCTGCTCCTCGCGCGCGGTCTCGGCGAGCTCGAGCAGCACCGCCTCGCGTACGCCGACGCCGGGCGACACCAGCTTCGCGATGCCGAGCTGGCGCGCGACGGTCGCGAACACCAGGGCGGCGATGCCCAGCACCTCGGCACGATCGCGCTTGACCCCGAAGCGCTCCATGCGCTCCTCGACCGAGGCGCCGACGATCGACGGTAGCGCCTTCTCGAGCGCGATCAGCTCGAAGCTCGGCATCACGGGGTTGCCGTCGCCGACGATCTTCGCGAGCGCCTCGGCGTTGCCGCCGGTCGCCGCGGCCAGCCCGTTACCGTTGGCGCCGCGGGCGATCGTGTGCATCAGCGTGGCGGTGTAGCGCCGCACCATGCCGGCCTCGGCGTCGGCGATCGCCCCGTCGAGCCCGAACGTCTCGAGTAGCCGCACCGTGCCGACGGGGAGCGAGTAGCCGCGCCAGCTCGCGCCGTGGCGCAGGTTGACCTCGAGGCTGCCACCACCGAGATCGAGGATCGCGCGGGGCGGCGTCGCGGTGGGCCCGAGCGCGTGGACCACCGACTTGCGGACCAGCCGGGCCTCTTCCTCACCCTCGATGACCTCGAGCTCGATCCCGGCCTCGTGATACAGCCGGTGGAGCAGGACGTCGCGGTTCGACGCGTTGCGGACCGCGCTGGTGCCAACCGCACGGTAGATCGACAGCCCGTGGTGGTCGAACCGCTCGCGGAAGTGGACGAACGCAGCGACCGCCTGATCGACGACGTGCTCGTCGAGCTCACCCCGGGTGAACGCGCCGTGGCCGAGCCGGACGGGGACTCGCTCGGCCTCGACGCGGACCAGCTCGCTGGGGCCCAGCTCCGCGATCACCATGCGGATCGCGTTGGAACCCGCGTCGATCGCACCAAGCGTGGTCCTCCCAGGAGGCATCGCCAGCCAACCTAGCACGCTCGATCCCCGTGAACGTGCCGATCTCGGCCACCGGACCAGACATCCAGCTCACGTGAGGAGACGCTGGGGCTATTTCTTCGCAGGCGGCTTGGCCGCGCTGCCCGAGCCGGGCGCCGGCGTCGCGGGCCCCGCGTTGTCCGGAATCTTGATCTTGTCCGCCTTGGTCACGCCGTCGAGCACCTCGACCTTGATGCCATCGGAGATGCCGAGCTTGACGTCCCGCTTCACGAAGGTCTGCGGGGTGGTCTCGATCTCGATGAACGACTTGGCATTCTCGGTCTGCACGAGCGCCTCGCGGATCGCGAGCACTTGCTTCTTCTCCTCGAGGACGATGTCGGCGTTGGCGCTGTAGTTGGCGCGGATCTGGACGCCGTCCTTCTTCTTCACCGCGGCCTTGATCTCGAACTGGATCGCGCCGTCCTGCTCCTTGCCCTTGGGCGCGATGTACTCGAGCGTGCCGTCGAGCTTGTCCTTCTCGATCGCGCCGACCTTGATCGCGAGCTTCATGCCCTCCTTGATCTTGGCGACCTCCGCCTCGTCGACCCGGCCGTCGAAGATCATGTCGTCCATGTCGGCGATCACCGCGACCGTGGTGCCGGCGTTGAAGTTGTTGGCCTGGATCACGGAGAACCCGACCTTGACCGGGACGTCGATCACCATGCCCGAGGTCGTCGCGGTCACGATCAGGGTCGACGACTTGCCCTGGGACCGGGTCGCGCCTTCCCGGACGAGCTGCAGGCTCGAGCCCGCCACGGTCGCCTCCTGCTGGCGAAGCGCGTAGTCGGTGCGAAACTTCTGGAGCTCGGCGTCGGCGACCACGCCTTGCTTGAACAGCGCCTCGGTGCGCTCGAGCTCGCGCTTGGCGTTGTCGAGCGCGATCTGCGCGGTGCGCACCGTCGACTCGGCTTGGTTTATCTGCATCGCGTCGGGGATGATCGAGATCTTGCCCAGCGGGTCACCGTTCTTCACGATCTTGCCGGGCTCGACGTAGAGCTCGCTGAGCACGCCGCTCACCTTCGGCTTCACCTCGACCTCCTGGCGCGGCACGATCGAGCCGGTCGCCACGGTCTTCTTGACGATGTCGGCGACCTCGGCCTGCTCGGTCAGGAACACGACCGGCTTGGCCTGCGACTTCTTGTACAGGTAGAAAAACGCCCCGACGATCACGGCGAGGACGATCACGCCGAGCAGGATGGAGAAGGCTTTCTTCATGGTCTTGGTTACTCGGTGCGAAGGGCTTCGATCGGCTTGATGGATGCGGCGTGGGCGGCGGGCATGATCCCGGCGAGGCCGCCGGCGGTGATGAGCACGGCGACCGCGGCGAGCACGGTCGTCAGGCTGAGAACGGGCGGGCCCATCGGCGACTCCGGCATGTTCTCGAGGACCACGCTGGCCAGCGCGATCAGGCCCGTACCGGCGGCGACGCCGAGTAGCCCCGCGATCGCGGTGAGCACCACCGATTCCTTCATCACCATCGCGATGATCGAGAACGGCGTGGCGCCGAGCGCCTTGCGCACCCCGATCTCCTTGGTGCGCTCCTTGACGGTGATCAGCATGATGTTCGAGACGCCGACCACACCCGCGAGCAGCGTGGCGCCGCCGACCACCCAGCCGACGATCGCCAGCACGAGGAAGAAGGTCTGGAACTTGCCGAAGAACACGAACGCGTTGAACGAGCCGATCGCGAGCGCATCGTCGGGCGAGACCCGGTGGCGCTGCGACAGCGTGGCGCGAACCCGGCGCTCGAGCTCGGGGCCGTCGGTGCCCGGCTTGGCGGTCAACGCGAAGAACCCGACGCTGTCCCCCATGTGGAACGCGGTCTTCAGGGTGGTGAACGGCACGAACACGGTGTGCGCATCGCTGTCACCGGCCTGGCCCGAGCGCAGCGTCTTGGTGATGCCGACGACCTCGAAGTACACGCCGCTGATCTTGATGTACTTACCGATCGGGTCGACGCCGGCCGGGATCAGCTCGTCGCGCAGCGCCTGGCCGATCACGGCGACCTTGCGCGACTCGGCCATGTCGCGGTCGTTGATGAACCGCCCGGCCTGGTACTCGAATGACAGGATGTGGCGGAAGTCGGGGTAGTCTGCGTAGACGTTGTAGGCGCCGTTCTTGCCCTCGTAGCCGACGGTGAAGCTGTTGCCCCAGCCGCCGAGCTTGAGCCGCGGCGCGAGCCACTCGATGCCGGGCAGCCGCCGCAGGTTCTCGATGTCTTTCGTGTCGAACTTGACCTGGCGTCCGACCGGCAGGCCATCGTACGCGATCGTCGAGGTCTGACCCCACACCCACAGGAGGTTGGTCGCCATGCCCTTCATCTGGCGCTGCATGCCCTGCTGCATGCCCGAGCCGAAGCCCAGCATCGCGATCAGCATCAGGATTCCCCAGAACACGCCGAGCGCGGTGAGGAACGTACGCAGCCGGTTACTGCGCAGGGTGGCCCATACCTCTTGCCAGTTGTCGAGATCGAACATTATTGGTCTCGCAGGGCGTGGATGGGATTGACGCGCGCCGCGGCGCGCGCCGGAAAGAACCCGGCGAGCGCGCCGGCGATCACGAGGCCGAGGGTGGCCGCGACGCCGACCCGGAGATCGACCGACGGGTTGCGGATGAACTCATTGTCGATGCCGCGCGAGGCGAGCTCGAGGAGCGCCACGCCGCCGACCAGGCCGAGCAGCCCCGCCAGCCCGGTCAGGAATACCGACTCCTGGATGATCATCGCGATGATCGAGGTCGGCGTGGCGCCGAGCGCCTTGCGCACGCCGATCTCCTTGGTGCGCTCCTTGACCGCGATCATCATGATGTTCGAGACGCCGACCACGCCGGCCAGCAGCGTGCAGGTGCCGATCACGATGACGAAGGTGGAGATCAGCCAGAAGATCTTCTTGAACCGCTCGAACTGCTCGACGTTGTTGAACACGCGGACCGCCTGGCGGTCGGTCGGATCGAACTGGTGGCGCTCGGCGAGCTGACCGACGACGACGTCGGTGATCGCCTTGGCCTGGATCGCGTCGGCGTCCCCCACGGTGAACTCGAGCATGCCGAGATGATCGACGCCGTTGTAGGCGAGCTGTGCGGTGGAGACCGGGATATAGATCTGGCGCTCCCGCTCGGCGTTGCCCTCGTTCTTGAACACGCCCACGACCTGGAACGGCACGCCGGCCACCGTGATCCACTCGCCGAGCGGGTTCTCGTCGTGGAACAGATAGTCGACGACCGGCTGGCCGATCACCGCCGACTTGCGGCGCTGCGCGACGTCGGCGTAGTCGAGGAACCGGCCGGCCGCGATCGTGTACGTCGTCAGGTAGAACGCGTCGGGCTGGACCGCGTTGATCTGGAATGCGTTGGCCTTGCCGTTGCGCTTGGTCAGCATCTCACCGCCGCCGAACTGGCCGCCCCGGATGAAGAACTGACCCGAGATGTGATCGATGCCCTGGCCATCGGGACCGGGCAGCTTGGTCGGCTTCGCGCGGTCGTAGTCGCGGTTCTCGAACGTGATCCTGCGGCCGATGTCGTAGCCGTTGTGCGGGATGCTGGTCTTGTTCGCCGAGATCCGGATCGCGTTGGTCGCCTCGCCCTTGAAGCTCTGGCGCAGGCCGTTGTCGAGGCCGTGGCCGAGCCCGAGCAGGAACACCAGCACGAAGATGCCCCACGCGACGCTGATCATCGTGAGCGCCGTGCGCAGCTTGTTGCGGCGAATCGTGTCGAGCACCTCGGACCAGCGATCGATCGAGACCAGATCGCGCCATTGCACGATCATCACGCCGACCACGCGGAGCAACGTGAACGCCAGGAAGCCGGCCGCGGCGAGCGCGGCGAGGCCCACGAGGATCCCGACGATCTGGAGCATCAGGTCGCCACCGTCATCCCGGCGTGGCTGGTGCTCGCGAGCAGATCGTGCGGGCTCATGACCTTGCCATCCTTGAGCCGGATCGTGCGCTGGGTCCGCGCGGCGACCTCCTGATCGTGGGTCACCACGAGCACCGTGATCCCGCTGCGATGGATCTCCGACAACAGATCCATGATCTGCTTGGACGTCTCGCTGTCGAGCGCGCCGGTCGGCTCGTCGGCAAGGATCAGCCGCGGCTTGGCGATCAGCGCGCGGGCGATCGCGACGCGCTGCTTCTGCCCGCCCGACATCTCCGACGGCGTGTGCTCCGCCCAGTCACGCAGCCCGACGCGCTCGAGGTACTGCGCCGCGATCTGGTTGCGCTTGCGGCGCGTGATGCCCTGATAGTACAGCGGCAACGCGACATTCTCGAGCGCCGTCTTGAACGGCAGCAGATTGAATGACTGGAATACGAAGCCGATAAACCGATTGCGGTAGTTGGCAGACTTGCGCTCGGTCAGGTTGCGGATGACCGTGTCGCCGAGCCAGTACTCTCCAGAGTCGTAATCGTCGAGGATGCCGAGGATGTTGAGCAGTGTCGACTTGCCCGAGCCCGACGCGCCCATGATCGCCACGAACTCGCCATCGGCGACCTCGAGCTCGATGTCACGGAGCACGTGCAAGCTGTGCGTGCCGACGCGATAGTACTTGTTGAGCTTTGCAAGGCGAAGCACGTCGACAATCAACGTAGCGCTATCTTTCTGCACTCGCTAGCGCGAGACATGGTGCGACACGTGTGACAAACGGCGCTCGTGCTCACCGCGCTGGGTGACCGGCCGCGTCGCTGCGAGTTGTCGACGACGCCAGCGCGCGAGGTTGGTCGCCCCGTCGACGGCGACGAGGCCGCCGGCGACGCGCGACGTGCGGCGACACGTCGTTTTGTCGCGCCGCGCGCGCACGATTGGCCGCCTGTAGCCGGTGCCGCGAGCGCCGGTATCGCCATGTCCAGCCTCGTCAAACAGATCGGGTGGCTGTGGAATTCCCGGCTAGCAGAGCCCCACGGGTCCGCGGATTCTTCGAGGAAGAAAATCGCGTCCCTGGAAGTGATTTTCAGGTCAGCTGGCGAGCTCGCGGAGGGCGTCGTCGAGCGCGGTCTTCGTCGCCGGTGCGAGCACGAGCTGGCCGTGCGCGCCGTGGATCTCGCATGCCGGCGCCTGATCGCAGCGGTCGAGGCAGGTCACCGGCGCGATCGCAAAGCCCGACGCCTGGGCGCGTTCGGCGAGGTGATCCAGCAGATCGAGCGCACCCCAGCGCTGGCAGGTCCCGGCGCACACCTTCACGGTGATCGATGCTGCCGGCGTGAGCCGCAGCTCGGTCGCGAGTGGAATCGCCGCGAGGTAGTGACTGGTTGGCCGGCCGCGGTCCTCGGCCAGCTCGATCAGCGCGGCGAGCGCGACCTCGTCGCCGTCGGCGATCTCCTCGATCTCGAGCCCCATCGACGATAGCCGAGCGAGCGGGACATCTTCATGGGTCGGCGAGCGGGTAGGTAGCTTGGCCATCGGGAGACGCGCATGGTACCGCGTCCCGGCCTTGATCACCGGTCCGCTGGATCAAACATGGCCGATCGCCGCTATGCCCGGCCTTTGACCGGCAGCGCCGGCACGAACAGGCCGTGCTCGGTGAGCGCGCGCGACAGCTCGGGCGACAGCTCGCGCTTGCGCTGCAGCCGCTCTGGGACCATCGCCTCGTGAAGCCGGCGCCGCGCCTCGTGCATGCGCCACGCGATCGTACCGTCGCTGACCTTCTGGACGACCGCGACCTCGCCGTGCGACAGGCCCTGCAGCGACACCAAGATCACCGTCGTGCGCATGTCGATCGGCAGCGAGTCGAGCGCGCGGAGCAGCCGCGCGTAGGTCTGGCGCAGCTCGGCTTCGCGGCTGGGGTCACTGTGTGCGTCGACGGCGACGGCGAGCTCGAGGCGGGGATCGTCGATCACGTCCTCGCCGCGGCGCGCGCGGTCGCGGCGCACGTTGAGCGAGCGGTTGACCGTCATGCGGTAGACCCAGGTGAAGAACTGGCTGCGGCCCTCGAACTCGGGCAGCGCGCGGTACGCTTTCAAGAACACGTCCTGCGCGATGTCATCGGCTTCGCTCGCCGACCGCGTGATGTGGAGCGCGAGCGCGAAGATCCGCTTGCGGTAGCGGTTGACCAGCGCCTCGAATGCGCGCGCGTCGCCCGCCTTGGCGGCGGCCACCAGGGCCGTCGCGGTGGCTGCTTCACGCTCCGCGTGGGTCATCGCAGCAATATAGACGCGGCGGCGCGGCGAATGCTTTGCGGTTTCTCGCCTGTCGTTCGATCCCGCACGAACGCCCTTGCTAATTATTTGAAATCAGTTGGTTTCGTAGCGCGCGGTGCGTTGCGATGCCGGCAGGGCCAGCGAGAACGGCGCGATCACCGCGTCGAAGTACGTGCCGTCATCTCGCCACATGCGATACGTGCCGTGCATCGTGCCGATCGGCGTGGGCAGCACGCATCCGGACGTGTACTGGAAGCTCTGGCCGGGCGACAGTCGCGGCTGCTCCCCGACCACGCCGTCGCCGCGGACCTCCTCGATGGTGCCGCGGCCATCGGTGATGACCCAGTGCCGGGTTCGTAGCTGGGCGGTCAGCGAGCTCTCGTTGGAGATCGTGATCGTGTACGCGAACACGTAGCGGTCATCTCGCGGCGACGATTGGTCGGCGAGATAGTGCGACTGCACACGGACGCGGATGCCATCGGTCTCTGCGGAGGAGGTCGACTCGGCGACGGTTGTGCGCACCCGCGGAATCTGGCGCGATGTCGAGCGACATGCAAGACGCTTCGAGTCTCGGCGCTCCGTGTCATGCTGTTCGGATGCGCCGTCTTGAGAATCGAGAGTATCGCGCGGCCTTGATCGCGCTGGTCGCAGGCTGTGGGGCGGCCGGGCAGGTGCCCGGTGCCCAGAGCGCCCAGCGCGGAGATGTAGGGCAGGACACGCCTGCGGAGCATGGAGCGGCACCGGCCGTGGTCCCCGCACCTGCGGTGGCTTCAGCTCCGGATCCGGGGCTCGATGATGCCGCCGCGCCGCAGCGTGACGACACTTCTACGAAGCGACCACCGCCTGCGAAGCCCCGCGCTCCAGCGGCGCCGGCCATGGCCCAGGCGTTTGTCGACGCCCATAACCGCGTGCGCGCTCAGCATTGCGCAGGCGCGCTGAGCTGGTCGCCCAAGCTCGCCCAGGTCGCCCAACAGTGGGCAAATTCGCTACGCGACAAGAAGTGCTCGTTCGCCCACAGCGGTGGCTCGTACGGGGAGAACCTGGCGGCCGGCACCACCGGGACGCTGAGCCCCGAGTCGGTCGTGGGAATGTGGTACGACGAGGTCGCGCACTACAAGTTCCCCGATGGCGGGTTCTCGATGGAAACCGGCCACTTCACGCAGGTGGTGTGGCGAGGTACGACCCAGGTCGGCTGCGGCACGTCGCGCTGCAACGGGATGGACATCTGGGTCTGCGAGTACGACCCCGCCGGCAACTGGGAGGGCCAGTACCGGGACAACGTCCTTCCCCGCGGCTGCCGCTGACCGAACCGTCGCCGCGGGCCTGGCGCGCTGCCACGCGCGTCGCCTCGTTCATCCGGAACGAGACAAGACAGACACCGTCCCCATCAAGGGGCTGAATTCGTTGCGCTCCCTTTTCTCTGCACGAGACAAAGGAGACACCATCCCCGTCAGCGCTGGTCGAGCGGGACGTACTTGCGAACGCGCTCGCCGGTGTAGATCTGGCGCGGACGACCGATCTTGGTGTCCTTGTCGTCGACCATCTCCTTCCAGTGGGCGATCCAGCCGGGCAGGCGGCCGAGCGCGAACATCACCGTGAACATGTTCGTCGGGATGCCGAGCGCGCGGTAGATGATGCCGCTGTAGAAGTCGACGTTCGGGTACAGCTTCTTCGATACGAAGTAGTCGTCCTTGAGCGCGACCTCTTCCATCGACTTGGCGATGTCGAGCAGCGGATCCTTGACGCCGAGGTGGTTGAGGACCTCGTCGCACATCTTCTTGAGGATCTTGGCCCGCGGATCGAAGTTCTTGTAGACGCGATGACCGAACCCCATGAGGCGGCGGTTGTCGCGCTTGTTCTTGACGTCGTCGAGGAACTTCTTGTAGTCGGTGCCGCTCGACTTGATCTCCTCGAGCATCTCGATCACGGCCTGGTTCGCGCCGCCGTGCAGCGGGCCCCACAGCGCCAGGATGCCCGCGGCGATCGACGCGTACAGGTTGGCGCCCGAGCTGCCGACCATGCGGACCGTCGACGTCGAACAGTTCTGCTCGTGATCAGCGTGCAGGATGAGCAGCTGGTTGACGGCCTTCTCGAGGATCGGCGAGATCTCGTAATCCTCGCTCGGGACCGCGAACATCATGTGCAGGAAGTTGCCGCAGTAGTTGAGCGAGTTCTTCGGGTAGATCAGCGGCTGGCCGATGCTCTTCTTGTACGCAAACGCGGCGATCGTGCGGACCTTCGAGAGCAACCGGGTGATGTGGAGATCCATCGACGAGTTGCGGTCGAGGCTGTCCGGGTAGTACGCCGACAGCGACGTCACCATCGCAGACAGCACCGCCATCGGGTGGCTGGTCGGCGGATAGCCGGCGAAGAACTGGTGCATGTCCTCGTGGATGAGGCTGTGCCGGGTCAGCATCCGGCCAAACACTTCACGTTCGGGCACGGTCGGCAGCTGGCCATTGATTAGCAGGTACGCGGTCTCAACGAAGTTCGATTTTTCGGCGAGCTCTTCGATCGGATATCCACGATACCGCAGGATGCCTTGTTCGCCGTCGAGGTACGTGATCGCGCTCGTCGTCGATCCGGTGTTCATGTACCCGGTGTCGAGCGTGATGTACCCCGTCTCCTGGCGAAGACTACGAATATCTATCGCGTGCTCGTCTTCAGTGCCCACCGTGACAGGAAGCTGGACTTCCTTGCTGTCTGGGAGCACCAGCTTTGCCGTCAGTTTCTTCTCCGAACCGGCCATAGGGATCTCCTGCTTCGTCTGGGGAAAAACGTGCGGAGACCATACCCGATCCCGATCGGGCCATGACGTCGTGCGGCACGAAACCTCATGACAATGTCGGACTACTCGAGGACGACGAACGGTGTGCTGCCAAGTGGTGTGTTGAAACGATACGTGTAGCCGAGCCCGACATAGCCGGCGCCACCGCCTTGATCGAGACCCGCCTCTGCGATGGTCAGGCTTCCGCTGTCAGCCGATGGGCCTGCCAGAACCGCGGAGTAAACGTTTGCCCCAACCATGATCGACAGCACATGCTCGTAGCGCCGGCCGAACGCGAGCTCCATCGAGACCTCCAAGCGGCCACCCACGCCAGCGTAGTTGAACACCTGGCTGCCGGTCTCATCCATCTCTCCCTGAGGGCTCATCAGGGACAGCTGCGCGCCCAGCAGCGGGGTGATGCACAGCCGGGGCGTGCCGCCTGGGCAGAAGTGCTTGTAGCCCGCGATGCCGACGTCGAAAATGTCGAGCGTTGTGGCGAGCACCGAGTCGTTCTTGCCGGGGCCGAGGTGCGAGATCTGAAAATACGCTTCGGCGCCAACCCGGTGGACCGGATCGATCAAGTAGTCCCCCTTGACGCGGGCCCCTGCGATCGCCGAGCCGTAGTAGTCGGCCCGGCCGACGCGGCCGCCACCGCCGAACAGGTCGACGCCGAGCGTCCAGGTGTAGCGGTTGTCCGGGGGCGCTGCGACCACCAGGTTGGTCCCGAGCGGACGACCCACGGTGGTCTGCCCCGTGTCGCCGCTGGCGCCACCACCCTCCGCCACCAGGGGGAGGTTCTGCGCCTTGGCCTCTTCTTTGATACGCGCGATCAGCTTGTTCGCCTTTTCGGTCTGCTCGGCCGACGGTCGGTTCTGCTCGACGTTGTTACAGGCGGTGAGCGCCTCGCCGAGCTTGCCCGCCGTGAGCTGCGCGGTGCACAGGTTCAGGAAGTACTTGGCCTCGGCATCGCGCGCGATTGCCTGCCGGAACTTCTCGGCAGCCTCGGCGGGCTTGTTGTCGTACATCAGCTCGCGGCCCTCGGTGTTGAGCTGGTCAGCGATCTGCGCCTGCGTCTGGGGCTCGGCCTTTGGATCCGTCGGCGCCTGCGCGTGGACGGAGCCAGACAACGCGATCAAGATCGCGAGCGAAGTAAACCTGGTCATATATTCGTACCCTCCCAAGAAACGGACGCGCCGATGTTACCACCCTACGCGTCTCGTCGACGAAACCTTCGGGCTGCGATCTTTGTTACGGCCGGTGGCAGGTGGGGCGAGCGCGCGATCGATGAGGCGGCGCGCGGCCTCGTGGCCGCGCAGGTGCCAGTTCTCGGGGTTGCCGAGGACGACCGAGACGACGATCTGCGGCTGCTCGGCGGGCGCATAGCCGACGAACCAGGAGTGTTCCATGTAGAACGGATCGGTCCGGGTCAACGTTCCGGTCTTGCCGGCAACGCGGATGGCCTGATGCCTGCCAAAGGACTTCGCCGCGCTGCCGATCTCGCAGGTCGCCATCATCATTTTACCGACCGCCTTCGCGATCTCGGCCGTCACGGCTCGTCGCCGCGACGGGGCCACCTGCGCGACGCCGTCGATCGAAGCGACGATCCGAGGCACCGGTTGCTCGCCGTCATCGGCGAACGTCGCGGCGAGCAGCGCGCCCCCCACCGCGGAGAGCTGCGAGCCGGCGAACCCGGCAGCGGCCTGGGCGAAGCTCAAGTCGTGGGCGACGGGGAGGTCGAGCGCCCCTGCCGAGCCGCGGAGCTCGGTGCCCGGCAGGGTGTCCGAGACGCCGAGCGCGTGGGCAAGCTTGTCCAGCGCGTCGGGCTGGAGCTTCTGAAACGCGAGCTTGCCGAGGATCGCGTTGTTCGAGTGGGCGACGCCGTACAGCAGGCTCTCGCAGCGCGAATCGCGCTTGTCGTCGCGCAGGTTGGACTCGAGGACCGAGCGGATGCCGCCGTGGAAGCACACCTTGTCGCTCGGATCGACACCGGCGGCGACGAGGGCGCTCGCGGTGACCAGCTTGAACACCGATGCCGCAGGCGCCCACACGTCGGTGGCGATCCGCCAGTCGAAGCTGGGCATCGCAGGGGATGCGGAGGTTGCGGCGCCCGCGACGGCTTTCTTGGCGCGATGCTCATCGCCGCGTCGCCCGGCGAGCGCGAGGATGCGACCGTCGGGGGCCATCGCGACGATCGCACCGCGCGGGGCGCGCGCCTCGTCAAGCAATCTCTCGGCGTAGGCCTGGAGCCCTGGATCGAGCGTCAGGACGGCATGGCGGCCGTCCTTGAGCTGTGCTTCATAATGATCGCCGGTGGCGGTGAGGGTGAGCTGATCGAGATCGAGCAGCTCGGCGAGTGCCGCGGCGGTTGCGGGCTTCGCCCCCGCGGCAGCCGCAGCTGGGGCATTCGTACCCGCCGCGCGGGCCAGGCCAGCCATGCCCGTGGCGCTCGCGGGGCCCGCGGTTGCGGCGGCTGCGGCAAACGGTGGCAAGAGCGGGGCACCTTGCACCTCGGCCGGCGTGCCGCTGCGGTTGCCGATCAGCGCGGCGATCCCGGCGATCCCCACGGCGCAAGCCATCATGACGTGGGAGCGCCGCATAGCCCCTGGATGTAGCGTCATCTGCTTGTCCATACAAGAATGTTTCGGCATTTCGATGTAGGTTCGCCGGCGAAATCGGCCATGCATCGCTCGCGGATCGCCTTCGTCGTCGTGCTCGCGGCGTGTCAGCATCAACCCAGGACGACCACGCCGACCCCGGCTCCCACGCTGTCGGTGCAGGTCGGCGCGTGCGCTACCCCGGGCCACGACGGCATGATCAGCGCCACGCCGCGGATCGAGCGCGCGGACCGCGACCTCAACGGCGACGGCACTGCCGAGGCGATCGTCGTCGATCGATCGCTGTGCACAGCGGAAGGAAATTGCTACTGGAACGTGTTCATTGTCCCGGGCGTCCGTGCCGCGGGCGGCGGCGACTGCGCCCGGTACGCCGGTCGGCTCGACGGCAGCGCGCTCGAACCGCTGGCTACGAAGGGCGATGACAACATGGTAGACGTCCGGAGCTACTGGAACGCCTACAAGGGGCGCTTGTACCTTCACTCGTACCGATTCCAGCGCGGCGGCTACCGCCTCATCGAGACGCTCGCGTGCAAGCGCGGGAATGACGACAAGCTGGAATGCGCGGACACCGAGCACTAGGTCCGCGGATTCTGTTAGGATCAAGCCAGGTGAGCGACACCGGCCGGAACAAGACCGTCGTCACCGCGATCTCCAAGATCAGCGATCGACCGGTGGCCAAAGAGGCCTGCCTGGTCGTGATTTATGGGCTGGAGCTGGGCAAGAAGTTCAACTTGAACCGCCCGCAGATCATCATCGGCCGATCGTCGAAGGCCGATATCCAGATCGATCAGGAGGCGGTCTCACGCAACCACTGCAAGATCATCAACACCGGCAACGCGATCATGCTGCGCGACATGGGGTCTACCAACGGCACCTACGTCAACGACGAGATGATCGATGAGTACGTGCTGCGCGATGGCGACTTCATCAAGGTCGGGCGCTGCATCTTCAAGTTCCTGAGCGGCAACAACATCGAGAACGCCTACCACGAGGAGATCTACCGGCTGACCACGGTCGACGGTCTTACCCAGGTGTTCAACCGGCGCTACTTTGTCGAGACGCTCGAGCGCGAGATCGGCCGCGCGCTGCGCTACCGCCGCGACCTGTCCCTGATCATGTTCGACATCGACCGGTTCAAGGGCGTCAACGACAGCTTCGGCCATCTCGCGGGCGACCACGTGCTCAAGCACCTGGCCTCGGTGATCAAGACCCGGATCCGTCGCGAGGACGTGCTGGCGCGCTACGGCGGCGAGGAGTTCGCGATCGTGCTGCCCGAGATCGACGGCTACAACGCGATGCAGTTCGCCGAGAAGATCCGGAAGCTCGTCGAGGTCGCCGAGTTCAAGTTCGAGGATGCGATCATCCCCGTGACGGTCTCGATCGGCGTCGCCAGCCTGCGCGGCGAGATCGAGGACGCGCTCGAGTTCATCAAGCAAGCCGATACCAACCTGTTCGCGGCCAAAGAGGGCGGCCGGAACCGCGTGGTGGGGTGATCGGGATCGAGCGCGGCAAGGTCGTCGCGCTCCGCCACAGCCGCCGAGGTGCTCGCGACGGTGCTACGGGGAGCAGCCGAACTGTTGGCGGTTGCCGTAGATGCAGCTGTTGATCTGACAGCGGTCGCCTTCTGTCGCGAGCTGGGGCCGCGCGACGCAGGTGCCGCTGGGGCAGCGAGCCAGCAGCCGGTCGTGGGGATAGTCGACGTCGATCTCGGCAGCCCGTAGCGCCTCGACGCCGAGCAGGCCATCGACCTCCTGCTGGTCCGGACGCAGCTCGGTGCGCAGCGCCTGCATCGCCGGATCGTCGTCGGACACGACGAGCACATCGACACCAGCGGCGGGTGTCAGCTCGAGGACCGCCGGCACGTTGCAGAACCCGGCTGCGTTGTCGCACGGGCAATCGCGCGCGGGCGGTTGGTTGTTGATGCTGCGGCAGTCTTCGTCGGCGATCTTCTCGGCGGCCAGCAGGTGGTGGGCGTAGACCTGCCGGCACGGCGCGAGGGCATTCGACGACGAAGCCGCCACCAGCGCGATGGCGCTGATGTTGGCCAGGCGCCCCGAGACCAGGCCCGATGGCAGGTACACCGAGCTCGCCGGCAGCGCGGTGAGCTCGGCAGCCCCCGGGTGGGCGGTGACGTAGCGCTGGTAGGCGGTCTCGCCGAGCATCGAGATGCCGATGCCCGTCGATACCAGCAGCAGCGCGTCGGACCCGCGCAGGCTCTGCGGCTTGGCCTCCTCGGGGTCCGGCCCCAGACACGCCTGCAGCGTGATCCGGAGATTGTTGAACGGCAGCTCCGTGCCGTCGATCACGAGTGTCCCGCCGCCGCGATACGGCGAGCCGAACACGGCGTCGCACGATAGCGTCCGGCCGCGGTCGCTGCCGCCGATGTCGGGCAGGACAAAGATCTGGTCGGCGTCGAGCCGCAGCCGGATGGCGTCGCCGGCGAGCGCGTTGGCGCCCAGCACGCTGGTGAACGGGATCGTGGCGCCCGGCGCGCCGATCTGGCACTGGGTGGCGCACAGGGTGTCCGCGGGATCGCACGGGCACGGATGCACCGAGATCACCTGGGTCTCGACGAACTTCGCGCGCGGAAGATCGATCGGTCCGCCGGCGCCCGCCTCGCCGAGCAGCGTCAGATCGACGTACGCCACCGAGGGAATCTCCCCCGGCGCCGGATCGGTCGCCGTGACCGGAGACAACAGATCCAGCACCGCGACGCTGTCGGGTTGGCCAGCCTGGCGCATACCGACGACGATCGCGCCGGTGGTCGTATCGACCGCGACCGGAAACGGGTCACCGGAGAAATCATTGGACAGAAAGCTGTCGGTGATCAGCGTGCAGCCGCTGAGCATGGCCCCGAGCCCGGCAACCAGTGCGCCGATCAGCCCGACGCCGGCGCGGCTCACCACGGCAGCTCGAACACCGTGGCGCTGCGGCCGTCGATCTGGACCGTCCCGCCCGGCTCGGCGCACGTGCGGTGGAGGAAGCCGAGCGCGCGGGTCGAGTCACCATCGACGATCGACGAGGTCACGGTGCCCTTGGCTGGAGCGGTCAGCGCCGCGCCGGGCGCGATCGGTGCGGTGCCTTCGATCGTGAGGCCGCGCAGCGCGCGCGCGGCGTTGCCCTGGGCGTGGACACGGAACACCGGCTCCTGGCCGACGTAGCAGCCCTTGCCGTAGTCGAGGAACCGGGCGAGCGGGGTCTCGAACGGGAAGTGATCGACGTCGACGTCGGCACCGTAGCGCAGGAAACCGCCGCGGATCCGCAGCCGCTCGACCTCGGGATCGCTGTCGGGCCTGGGATCGTGGCCGGCGCCCGACGCGATCGGGGCGATCCACACGCTCGCCGGATCGCTCCACACCTGGTGCGCGGGGCCGGCGAGCGGTTCGAACGCGACATCGTCCATGACGGCGTAGCGCTCGAGGATCGCGCGCGTCGGCTCGGTCAGCGCGGCCTCGCACGCGATCAGGAAGCTCTCGCCGGTGTGGGCGATGTCGATCACCGATAGCACGCGGCCCTTGGGGTTCAGGATCGCACCCCACGCATGTGCGCCTTCCACGAGCGCCTCGACGTTGACCGTGGTGAGCCCCTGAAGGAAGCGGACGCGATCGCCGCCCGTCACGCGCAGGCGACCCCAGCTCGAGCGATCGACCGTGATCATGTGCTCACTCCTTTTCGGGTTTCTCTGGCTTGGCAGGTTCCTGCCGGCCGGCCGCGCGCAGGCGCGCGTGGCGTCGGGACTCGGCCTCGCGATGACGCCGGAGATCGTCGTCGTTCTCGAGGGAGAGCCTCGGGATCGGGCGGGGCCGGCCATGGCCGTCGACCGCGACAAACGTCAGGTAGGCCTTGGTGACATAGCGCCGGATCCTCGTGCGCATGTCCTCGGTCTCGACCCGGCAGCCGACCTCCATCGAAGTCCGGGCGGCGTAGTTGACCATCGCCTGGAGGACGACGATCTCGCCGACCTGAACCGGTGACAGGAAGTCGAGCCGGTCGATCGATGCGGTCAAGACCGCGCCGCCGGCATGGCGCATCGCCGCGACCCCTGCGCAGACGTCGATCCATTGCATCATGATGCCGCCGAACATCACACCGGCCACCCCGTTGGTGTGCATCGGCATCACGATCTGCGTCATCACGCAGCGAGTCTCGACGGGCGTCATGGGGCAGGCCCGCTCAGCGTAGCGCCTCTACTTCTTCTTGGAAGGGGCAGCTGGCTTCTTGGCCGCCTTCGCCGTCTCGATCTTGCGCTTGATCCGGGCCTTGAGCTTGGCCTGGCTGCGCTTGCGCTTCATCTTCGGCGTCTGGCGATTATCTCCGCGTCCCATGAGAATCTCCTGTTAGGTCGCCTCCTATAGCACAGTGCAGCCGCGTGCGAGCCCGGCGAGGGCGAAACATGAATGCCCACACCTGTTAGAACTGCGCGCGGGCCGCGAAGCTGATGTGCCAGCGGCCACGCGGGTCGTCGCCGAGCTGGGGGCGAAGCGGGATCGCGCGCTCCCAGGCCAGCGCGCCGAACGGGGTGACGAGGCGGAACAGGGCCATCCCGATCGACGGCCGGATGTCGTCGGACGTGACCGTGCTCCACTGGTTGGCGATCATCCCCGCGTCCATGAACACCGCGGTCGCCAGCACCTTGTAGATCCGGACCTGGGCATCGACGCTCGACATCACGCGGATGTTGCCGCCGGCGGGCAGGATGCGGATCTGCTGGAGGTTGTAGAGCGGCGGGACGCCGACCTGCAAGATCTCGGTGGCGAGCCGCTCGTCGTCATAGCCGCGGACCGTGGCGTCGCCGCCGGCGAAGAACCGCTCGACCTCGGGCAGCAGCACCGCGCCGCTCAACGGGACGCCCTGATCGTAGCGCAGGTCGCTACGGAGCACGAGGCTGCCGTTGCCGAACGACCAGTACTTCGACCCGGCGGTCGACACCTTGAGGAAGGTGTCCTGGCCACCGAGGTAGTTGCTCGCGAGCGAGGCTTGCGCCTCGACCCGGAACCCACCCTCGGGCGCGAGCGGGGACAGCACGTGCTGGCGATCGACCCGCTGCTCCCATTCAAACGACAGGCCGACCGAGCCGGTGCGCGTCGAGATCGGCACCTGGGTCTGATCGTTGTCGGCGCCGATCGGGCGGAGCACGTCGATCGGCCGCTCACGCAACCGAAAGTCGTAGTGCACGCCGGTCGTGATCGCGCGGGCGTTGCGCGATCCGACGCGCTTGCGCTCCCAGGTTCGCGACAGCGTGACGGTCACGCCATCGGTGGTGACCGGGCCGAACCGCGGGGTGTCCTGCCGGCGGTGAAACGCCGTGACATCGGTCTCGAACTCGACCGGCGAGACCCGGCGCGACAGCCATTGCGGGATCCGCAGCGTGGCCTCGAGGCTCAGCTGGCGGAGTTGCCGGGCGCCGGTGCTCAGGTACTGGGCGAGATCGAAGCCGATCGTGCCGGCGATATCGAACGAGATGCCGATCCCGAGCAGGTTCTTGAACGACGGGATCAGCTTGAGGAAGGCGCCGTTGTAGCTCGAGTAGCCGGCCTCGGCGTCGACCTGCGCGAGGAAGTCGTTGCGCTCGACGACCTCGACCACCGCGTTGACCTCGCCGGCCGTGGTGGTGTCCAGATCGGGCATCGACACGTTGACCGCGTCGAACAGCGCGGTGTTGCGCAGCCGGCGGGCGCCGTCGGCGAGCGCGTCCTGGGTGAACAGCTCGCCCTGCTTGAGGTCGAGCTCGCCGAGGATGATCGAGTTGCGGGTCTTGAAGTTGCCGCGGATCACGACCTTGCCGATCTGCAGGGTCTGGACGTTCGCCAGCGTGTACTTGGCGGCCACGCGGTGCGGCTCGACCACGGTGATCTCGTAGCCGACCTCGGCGCGCGGCCGGCCGTGGCTGAACATCCGGCTCTTGAGCTGATCCCGGGTCTGCGCGGCGTCGTCCTCGCGGAACTTGAGCTCGCGGTCCCGGCGGTCGGTCACGGTGGCGACGCAGCGATCCGCGGGCGGCGACGACAGCTTGGCGCCGTACAGGTCGGCGAGGTCGGCCAGCGCGATCGCGCACAGCGCGCGATCCTGGTCGGTGTGCAGCGTGCCGTCGTCGCTGCTAGTGCCCGGGCTACCGGGCAACGCGACCTCGATGCGGGCCAGCACCGTGGGTTCGCCTTCGTCGATCGTGTAGCGCACGTAGAGGCCGTCGCCGCGATCGATCGCCGACAGCGCGGCGGTCAGCGCGGCGCTGCCGAACGCCGCGGGATCGGTCGCGGGTTCGACGTGGACCCGGACGTCGCGGTAGCCGGCCCGGCGATAGCTCTGGACGATCTGGTCGACGTCCGCCGATAGCTGGGTCGAGGTCGCGCTGGTGTTGCCGCCGAACAGGCTGGTCGACAGCTTCTCCTGGGTCGTGCCGATCACGCCCTCGAGCTCCTCGGCGCTGAACGAGTGGTTGCCGACGAACGAGATCTCGCGTACGGGGCGCTGCTTGCCCTGCTCGATGCGAAACCGGATGCGATCGAACGTTGGGTCCTGGTAGCGCTCGCGCGTCCAGGTGACGTGGGCATCGAACCAGCCGCGCGATTGCAGGAACGTGACCAGCGCGCGCGCCGAGTTGTTGGCCTCGACGTCGTCCGAGCTCGCCGCCGAGTTGAACGTCAGCTGGTCGCGGAGCTGATCCTCGGGTAGCGCGTCGGGATCGTTGCCCTCGAACTTGGGATCGATCTGGCGCCGCGGTTCGATCGTCACGGTGAAGTCGACCGCGCGGGTCTTGCGGTTGAACGAGCCCTGCGGATCCGCCTCGAAGCTGGTGTGGACCCGAACCTCGGGGAACCCGCGCTTCTGGAACAGCGTCACCACGCGCTGGATGTCCTCGATATGGCGGCTGCGCGTGAACCGCGACGACCGGATGCAGATCGTGCAGTCGTGCTGGAACTGCTGGATGATCTGGCGCTGATCGATCGTCCGGGCCAGGGCGTCGGCGTTGGCGACCCGGATGTGACCGGTGCGGTACTCGGGGCCGAGCGTGATCCGCATCGTGATCTCGACGCCGTCGCCGCGCAGCGTCTCGCGGTGCTCGACCGCGGCGTCGAAGTAGCCCTCTTCGAAGTGCAGGTAGTCGGCGATGTGGGCGCGCTCGTCGTCGAGATCGCACAGCCGATCGCTGGCCTTCCACGGCAGGTACGTCCCGGTGCGGATCCGCATGCGGCGGCGCACCTGATCGTCGAGCAGGGTCGCGAACGGCGATTGCTTGATATCGATGTTGACGCGGCGGACCAGCGGCAACGGCGCGAGGTGAAGCACCGCGTGCGTGCCCTTGGGCGTGTCGCGGGTACCCAGGCCGATCAGGAAGTAGCCGAACCTGGCGGCGGTCGCGAGCACGTCGGCGCGCGCGTCCTCGGTCAGCGACGTGCGGCGCGTCATCACCGGGGTGAACAGCGCGCGGACGGTGTCCACGGGATCGCGCAGCGTGCCCTCGATGTCGAACTCGCTCCACGTCACCGGTGCGGCCCCGATCGCCGATGGACCGGCTGCCGCGGGCTTGTCGCGCTTCAGGCATCCGCCGGTGGTCGCGGCAGACACGGCGGTGCCCGGGGTGGCGCTCAGCGGTGCCGGCGGTGGCGCGGCGGGGGGCGCCGGCGCAGCGGCCGGCGGAGCAGGCGTGGGTGGGGCAGGCTGAGCCGCGGCGGGAGAAGCCGCGAGCGCGAGCACCAGGGCGATCAGTCGCCGGGGCAGGAGCCGGGCGGCGGGCGTCATGGGATGAACACGCGATACACGAGCTTGACGTTGTAGTCCTTGATGTCCTGCTCGGCCGGATCGTAGTAGTTCTGGTTCAGGTAGCCGCCCTGCAGGCTGATCACGAACGGCGTCTTCAGCTCCGCCAGCGCCTTGATCGTCGTGCCACGGATCGTCTGTTCGGCATCGCCGAGCAGCTTGGCGTTCTCGAGCATCCGCTTCTCGACGTGGAAGCCGATCGATCCGAACCCGATCTCGATCCGCAGCACGTCGAGCCCGGTCAGCTTGGTGAGCGAGCTGCCGAGCAGACCCGAGACCCAGTCGCCGGCGAGATCCTTGACGATCTGATCGGCGAACCCCTGACTCGGGTTCGTCGTCGGGTCGACGCGGGTCGGGTCGCCGCCGAGGTTCTGGTCACCGAGCGAGCGCCGCAGTTGCTCCTGGTTCCTACCGAGCACGAGCAGCGACAGCGTCTGCGACTTGTTGTACCCGGTCGAGGTCCTCAGATCCCAGGTCGGCAGCTGGAGCGAGCCGCCGATCGTCACGGTGATCACGTGGTCCTGGCCCGACAGGTCGCGGTAGTCGGCGTCACTCGCGACGTGGAGATCGGGGTTATTGGCGGGCTGGTTCTCGGCGAAGTCGACCGTCCCGCTGGTCCGGATGAACTCGGCGCGGGTGCCCGGGATGCGGAACTCGCCGTGGGTCACCAGGATCTGGCCCGACAGCCGCGGGTCGCGCGGCGAGCCGGTGATGCTCATCGCGTCGCTGCGGAACTCGATGTTGGCGACGTTGTTGCGCACCGCGAACAGCTGGACCACGAGGGTGAGCCCGAGCTCGGCGCTGCCCAGCGTCGGGTACTCCTCCCAGAACGGCTTGCTCGGCGCGCTGTTGACCCCGATCGTCTGGATCCGGTCGGTGAGCTCGAAGTTTCGTAGGTACGCGCCGTCGACCACGGTGACCTTGCCGCCGACCTTCCACTTCGAGGCCGGCCCGTCGCGCGTGATCCGCACGTCGCTCGCCGACAGCACGAGATCGAGGGTCTGCGGGATCCGGAACGGGATGTTGCTGGCGTCGAGGTACACCGCGGTCTTGACGACCTCGCCGTCCCGCACGCTCAGCGAGCCGCTGATATTGGACAGGTGGCCGTCGTCGAGCGTGCCATCCACCCCCTCGATATCGAACGTGTACGTGCGGTGCTCGCCCGTGGTCTCGGTGGTGATCTCGACGCTGCCGGTGTTGAACGACAGCTCGCGTCGCACCCCGCGCGGGATCAGCGAGAAGTGATCGAACAGCAGCGTCCCCGACAGCGCGGGCGTGGGGCCGGTACCCGAGAGCACGAGCGGGCCGTCGATCTCGATCAGCCCGTCCGCCCGGGCCACCCGGGTCGGCAACACCACCTGCAGCATCTTGCCGGCGAGCTTGCCGGACAGCAGCAGCGACCAGCTCACGGGGGTCGTGCCGGCGAGCCCGATCGTGCCGGCGAGGTGAAGATCTCCCTCGTCGGTGTCATGCCGCTCGTCCTTGATCTGCAGCAGGACGTCGTTGAACCCGATCGTGCCGTACGCGAGCTTGACCTGGCCATGCGGCGCGGTGAGCACGGTGTCGCTGCCGATCGGCCGCAGCACGACGGGGTTCTCACCGGGTGCAAGCGGAACCGGCGTGCGGGGCGCGCCGCCGGCGATCGCGGCGGCGCGGCGGGCGGCTCGCTCGGTCTCGTTGTGCTGCCAGATCAGATCGGGATCGAGATCGATCGACGCCTCGAACGTCGGCTTGTCGAGTGCGCCGCCGACCGAGGCGAGCAGCCGGACCCGCCCGGCGACCTGGTCGAACCGCTGGTCGAGGAGGCTCGACAGCTTGCTGAGATCGAGGTCGCCGCTGGCGTTGATCTCGACCGAGCTCGCGATCGCGTGGCCTTCGAGCTTGATGTCGCCGGCCGGGGTCTCGAGGATCGTCGAGCAGCCGGCGCGCCCGGTCTGGGTCTTCGGATCGCGGCACGCGAGCTCGAGCGACGACGGCGTCACGAACAGCGACACCGCGGGCCGCTGGGTCGGGTCCTGCTCCTTGACGCGGATCGCCAGCGGCGTGATCCGGCCGTCGCTCGCGCGGTGGTTGATCTGCGCGACCAGCTCGGTGAGCTCGATCCAGACCTGGGGCTCGACCGGTCGGATCGGTGCCAGCTCGGTGCGCACCGTGATCGTCCCCGAGGCCCACGCCTGCACCGGATCTTCCTGACCGAGCAGCGCCTGGAGATCGATGAACGGGTCGACCTCGATCCGCCGCCCGCTGATCGCGAGCTCGACGGGATACGGCGCCGCGGTGCCCAGCGAGCCGGTGATCGTGAGCCGGCCCGCGAGCGCCGATCCGTGGAACGCCACGCCGGAGACGCCGCGGACCGTCGTGGGCTCGACCGCGATGTCGGCATCGCCGATGAAGCCGCCGGCGAGCCAGCTGCGCAGGACCTTGATCGCCCGCTCGCCGCTGGCCTGGGGCGCCGCGGGTGAGCCCTGCAGGTGGAGCGTGACCGAGGCGAGCCCGCCGGCGGTGTGTGCGGATGGTTTGCCGCGCAGCTGATCGATCAACGCGAGCGGCAACTGGGAGATCGCGAGCACGCCCGCCAGATGCGGCGTGGTGGCGCCGCGCGAGCCGGCGCGCTGGCCCGGTAACAACGCGATGGTGGCGTCGAGCGATCCGCCGGCATCGCGGGTCGCGGCAGCGACCATGCAGAACCCATTGCCACCGGCGGCCGCCGCGCGCTTGCCGTCCTCGCACTGCTTGAGATCGTCGAGGTTGAGCATCTCGCGCTGGCGGCACGCGCGATCGTCCTTGCGGTTGATGCAGGCGGTCAACCCCGAGTAGCGCTCGTCGAAGATCGTGAGGTGATCGGCGCGTGCCATGACCTGCCCGAGGCCGAGCCACTCGAGCGCCGTGCGCCGGGTGTCAAGGTCGCCGCGCAGGTGGACGTCGACCTCGTCGATCGTGCCCTTCACGCCCTTGAGCCCGCACAGCCGGGCGGCATCGAGCTTGGTGCCGCTCAGATCGAGCCGCTCGATCCGCGGCACGCCGCCGCCGAGCACGAACTGGCCGCTGCCGGTCAGATGACCGCCGAGCCCGGGGGACGACATCTTCGCGACGGTGATCCGATCGCCATCCTTCACGACGTTGCCGAGCGACAGCTTGTCGATGCACGGCACGCCGGCGAGCAGCGTATCGGTGACCGAGATCCGCGGGTTCTTGAGCGGGCCCGTGAGCGTGATCGACGCGCCGCCGGACCCGCCGACGCTGCTCGCGCTCTTGAACAGCGCGGGCAGGCCGAACCGGCGGAGCCAGACGTCGAGATCGGGGAAGTCGCCGTTGATCTGCACCTTCATGTCGTTCTTGAGGACGTCGACCCAGCCGTCGAGATCGGCGTGGCTACGCCCAGCATCGACATAGACGTGCTCGATGTGGATCGAGTCGAAGCCATCGCTGCTGTACAGCCGCCCGTGATGGACGCGGATCGCCTTGTCGCGCGCGGTCGCGCCCAGCGCGAGGTCGAAGTCGCTGAGCTCGACAACGGTGTCCTCGCCGGACGGCTTCTCGGCGTCGGTCGCGACGATCGCGCGCAGCCGGCCCTGCAGGAACTTGCCGACCGAGCTCGCGACCTTGGGTGGCAGGAACCGCCCGATGTCGATCGCCTTGACGACCTCGACCTGCGCGTTGGAGTACAGGGGCTTCAGGCCGAACGTCGCCGATAGATCGATCTCGCCGGCGTCCTTGCCGCCGCGCACGAGCGCCTTGGTCTTCTCGATGTAGCCCTCCTCGTTGACCAGGTCGATCTTGCCGTGCAGCTCGGCGATCGTGAGGCGCATCGGCTCCTCGTCCTTGCGCAGCGGCACGTTGACGTCGACCCCGGTGAGATCGAGCCCGACCGCAGGCGGGGCGACGAACGGGCCGGTCAGCGAGATCGTCCCATCGAGCTGGTCGCCGGTGACGACCGGATCGATGCAGGTGCCGATCGTCGGACCCAGGTTCTTGCCGTCGAGCTTGAGGTTCCACGCGCCGTCGTACGGGCGGTCCCAGTACTTGAACAGCTCACCCGAAACGTGCAGCCGCGCGCCCGCGTTGGGGTCGATCGCCGCGGTCGCCGACGCCGGCGAGCCCGGACAGGGCAGGGCCCGCGCTTCCAGATCGAGCTCGAGGGTGTTGGCGACGAAGTCGTGGCTCGCCCACTCCGACGGCAGCTGCGCGAGCCGGTCGAGCTTGATGTCGGCCAGCGACAGCTGGTAGCGAGCGGTGCGCTGTTTTGGCAGGACGACGGCGGTCGGCCGTCCGGGCAGCTGAAACGCCATGCGCGGCCCCTCGTCGTTGATCCGCATGATCCCGCGCGCCGCGGCCACGCCGAGCCGAACATAGAACTTGCCGATCAACGGATCGGTCGCGTCCATGTACAGGTACGAATTGTTCGCAGGCTCGGGTCCGGCATCGACGTTGACATCCTCGAGCCGCGCGGTGAAGGCGTAGCCCGTGGAGCCGGCTGCTGCGACGCCATACGGAGCCATGTTCAGGGTCAGATTCAGTCCCGCGATGTGGATGTCGCGCAGATCAAAGATCGGCGGCGGCGAATCGGCGTAGATGCCGGCGCGGAAGCTCGCCTTCAGCCGCGGGTAGAACGCGCTCATGATGCTGACCAGCGTGTGGTCGTAGGCGTGAAGCGGATACGGCTCCCGGGTCTGCTCGAGCAGTGCCTCGCCGCCATGGATCCAGAGGTGGCGGAACACGAAGTCGTGGTTGCCGAACATCACGGCATGGATGTCGATCTCCACGGTGATCAGATCGGTGCGGAGCAGCAGCTTGCGCGGCTTGCGCTTCGACGACGGCGACGGGTCCGGGCGATCGTCCGGCGTGCAGTCCTGGTTGGGATCGCCGCTGAGGTGCGCGCCCACGTCGCCGCCCCCCAGCGAGCTCAGTGCGCAATCGTCCCACACGCGGACGTCGCGCACGGTGACGGGCACCCAGCCTCCGGTCACGACCGTCTTCAGCGATGAGGTCGACCATTCGACCGAGCCGATCTCGATCCGGCCGCGCATCTGCTTGTTGAGGATCGACGCGATGTTGTCGGCGAGGTCAGCGCCCTCGAACTTGGCGCGCAGCACGACGAACGCGGCGCTCAGAACAAGCACTACCGCCAAACCGATGATGACCAGCCACCGGCGCCTGCGTCGAGGGGCGGACGTCTTCACCCGTGCAGGCGAATCTATCACGGAGCCTCGACGCAATTTTGCGTGTGCGACTTCACGATCGCGCCAGGTCTCCGCATTTCGTCATGGTCATGTCGGAGGTGCAGCTCTATACTCGATCACAGGACGGCCGAATCGACCCCGTGACCGGGTCGGAAACTTGACCGAAAGCGAGGGAATCGAGATGTCTGACGATCAGCCCGAGAATGTCGCCCCCGTACTCCGCCGAGAAGCGCTGTTGCCCAGTGAGCGCAGCCGTGGACTGGGTACCGTAGCGGTTGTTTGCACCATGGCGGGGGTAGCCTCGGGTCTCGCGCTTGCGACGACGCTGATGGCGATGCAGGTCGCGGACAGCATGTCCTCCCGCGCGTGTCCGTATCGCGAGCTCCGGGTCCCGATTCAGACCGATCGAGCGGACCACGGATACCTCGGCATCATCTACACGTTCCACAATGGTTACGCCGATGTAGGTGCGGTCCTGCAGGGTACGCCGGCCGAATCAATCGGGCTGCGCCGCGGTGATCACGTGCTGTCGATCGACCACGTGCGAAGCGCCAATCTCGACGACTTCCAGGAGCGCATCTTCAGCTCGCATGCGGGTGCGACCCCGACATTGGTGGTCGAGCGCCAGAACGAAGTGATCACGCTGCGCCCGACGCTCGTGTCGTGGCCGTCGGCTGTTCGCTGAGCTGAGGCCCGCCGGGCCGGACTGACGTCCAGTCGTCTACTGACGTCCAGTCGTCTGTGCACATCCGGGCTGCTGACTCGGTGAGTCAGTGGGCCTGCCTTGCCTCTCAGCGAGGTGCAACGTGCGTTGGGTGCACCTTGCGTGAGGTGTAGATAAGGGGCTGGTTGTGGCAGTCAGGGCGTGCGTCGCACGGTCGTCGGCAACATCACCGAGATGCCCACACCGAAGAACAGATGGTGGAGGAAGCGATTGTCGGCGTCCGACACGAACAGGTCGGCGTTGAAGTCGGCTCCCGACGGGTTGTCGGTGAACGCGTAGTCGCGGACCGTCATGTCCAGGGCGAGGAAGTCATTCAGGAACACGTGGATGCCGCCGCCGAGGTAGAGCCCGACGCGACTGCCGCTGTTGAGCGGCGCATCGTTGTTCGGGTTGCTGTCGGGCGGGATCGGCTCGGCACCGCCCGCAGGATCTGGGCGTGACTGGCCCGGGGATGGGTCGTTGCAGATATTGGTGGGGCAGTTGGACTTGAGCGAGGCGAATGCCACGCCGGCCTGAAAATAGAAGTCGAACGCGACGTACGCCTGGCTGAACGCGGCGAGCTTGCCGTACCACGGCGTGAGACTGAGGTACGCGGCGCCATGAAGCGGCATCGTGTTGAGCCGGTCCTTGAACTCGTCCTGGCTCGGCTCGCGGATCACCACGCCGGCGGCGGTCATCGCCTCCTTGTCGGATTGTGTGATCAGCGAGGGAATGATCTTGTCGACCAGCTTGGTGTTGAGCGACGTGGAGCCCACGCCGATCACGCCGAACGAGAGCTTGTCGGTGAAATGGTATTCGAGCTTGAGGCCGCCGCCGATGACATGGCGGAAGTCTGCGTTGATCGTCGACTCGAACAGCGGCGCGAGCTCGAGGCGATTCTTCACGAGCAGGCGGCGGTGGCGCACGGCTACGTCGGCCGCGAGCGCGTTTTGACGAGGCTCCGCATAGACCGCGCTGGACATTGCGAGCACGCCCACCACGACCAGGCCGGAGCGACGAACAGTGTCGTTCTTCATCAGTTACCTCGGTCCTCAGGTACGGAAGGACTTCTCAGCGGAACGTGGTGTAGTCGAACGACGCCGGGAGCCAGAAGCCGATGCCGATCTGGAACATGACGTTGTTGATCAACGAGCCGTCGGCGTGGGCCTTGGCATCAGCGGCGGTCGAGAACATCTCGTCGCTCCGGTTCTTCGGTTCGAAGTGATCGAAGAACACGTAGTCCCGGATCCCGAGGCTGACGGTGAGCCACTTCGCCAAGAAGAACCGCATCGACGCGCCGACGTTCGGCATGATCAACGTGTTCGTGAAGCCGGGGAACTTGGTATCGCGGGGGACGACCTGGCTCTGCCCCGCGCCGATCCCGGCGGTGAAGAACGCCTCCCAGGTGACGAGGCTGTGATCGAGCACCGCAAACTTGCCGTAGACCGGCACGTAGTGGAAATCGAGCGCCGCGCTCCAGTTGTATTCGTTGACCGTCGGGAGCCGGCGCGCCTGGCGCGCTACGAGATCGAACGGCTCACGGAACGAGTGCGCGTAATACATACCCTCGACCCCGACCGCGAGGACGTCGGTGAGGTAGTAGGCGAGCTCGCCCCCCACGGTGTAGTGGCGGACCATGTTGTCGTTCATCGTCGTTCCGACGAACGGCAGCAGCTCGACGCGGCGCAGCTTCAAGAACGGCTTGCGAATGACGACGACGATGTCCTGCCACGACAGCGGCGTCTTCTTGATCGGGGTCGCCTTGACGGCGGTGGCGTTGGGATCGGACACGCTGAGATCGGCGCCGAGATCGGCCGGCTTGTCGTCGCCCATCTCGATCTCGTCGCCGGGATTTCCGCTACCCGAGCCCGCGCCGTCCTTCTTGGCATCGTCCGGGGTGATCTCGATCTCGCCAGCGTCGTCGGCCTTGGCCGGCGTCGGCGCCTTGGCTGGTGTCGGCGCCTTGGCGCCCTTGGCCGGCGCCGGCTTCGCGGGCTTGGCCTTGGATTGCGCCAGCGCCGTACTGGCCATCGCTGCGAGAGCCACGATGAACAAAGTGGATCTACGATGTGCCCGCATTCGTAGGATCTTCATAACACGTGCCTTTTTGTGCGCTCAAGGGAACGGCGCAGGATTGGAGGACGCGCGGTTCGCCAGAACAAACGGCGCGCCAGAGATTCGACGACACACGCGGCGTGCTCGCGTTGCAGCGATGATCGTGGGCGATCGAAACAATGATGTTCAGGTGGCGTCGCCGCTGCCAGCATCGCCGTACAGCGCATCCACGAAGGCTGCGGGGTCGAACGGCCGCAGGTCGCCGATCTTCTCCCCTACACCGACGAATCGTACCGGGACCTTCAGCTCGTCACAGATGCCCAGCACGACGCCGCCCTTGGCCGAGCCGTCGAGCTTGGTGAGGACGATGCCGGTGATCTCCATGTCGGCCTTGAACGTCTTGGCCTGCGAGATCGCGTTCTGTCCCGTCGTGGCGTCGAGCACCATCCAGGTCTCGTGCGGCGCACCCGGCATCGCCTTGTCGGACACGCGGCGGAGCTTCTTGAGCTCGTCCATGAGGCCGGTGTTCGAATGCAGCCGGCCGGCGGTATCGCAGATCACGATGTCGAAGCTCTCGTCGACGCCCTTCTTGATCGCGTCGAAGATGACCGACGACGGATCACCGTTCTGCTTGCCGCGGACGATCGGTACCTTGGCACGGTCGGCCCACACCTCGAGCTGCTCGGTCGCCGCGGCGCGATACGTGTCGCCGGCCGCGAGCAGGACCTTCTTGCCATCGAGCGACCACTTCTGGGCGAGCTTGCCGATCGTGGTGGTCTTGCCAACGCCGTTGACGCCGAGCACGAGCAACACGAACGGCCGCTTGCTGGCCATGTCGACCGCTGGGGCGCTGACCGCGAGGATGTCCTTCGAGGTCGCGCGGATCCGCGCCCAGATCTTGGTGGCGTCGTCGAGCTCGTCCTTCGACAGCCCGGCCTTGACCGCCTGAAAGATCCGGTCGGCGGCGCGCGGGCCGATGTCGGCCGTGAGCAGCACCTCCTCGAGCTCGTCGAGGGTCTGCGCGTCGATCTTCTTGCGGCCGAACAGCTTGCCGAGCTTGGCGACAAAGCCACCGCGCGTCTTGGTGAGGCCCGCCTTGTACGCCTCCCGCGCCTCGGCATCGCTCGGGGGTGACTCGACGGCGGCCTTGGTCGCGACCGCGGGCGCGGCGGGCTCGGCCGGCGCGGCGGGCTCCGGTCGGGGCTTTGCGCCCGGCGCGCCCGGGCGCGGGGTTCGGCGCACGCGTATGGGCTTGTCGGTCTCGGGCTCGACGCCGAGCATCTTGCGCACGTTCTGCGGCGCGCGCTGCTTGGACCTCGCCGCCGCGCGGCGAAGCACGAACAGGACGATCACGATGGCGAGCACCGCGGCCGCGAGCTTCAGTAGCTCGGATTCCATGGGCGGCTTATAGCCTAACTCGTGGCACGCGCGCGCTCGCGGATGGCACGGTCGACTTGTTCCGAGGCCTCCAGGATCACGGTTTCACCGGCCAGCCGGGGCGAAAAGTAGACCTCTTCGACAAATGTCGTGAGATCCGCGAGCGCGGGGCTCGGGCGCCGGCTGCGGACGTGATCGACGATCTGGCGCGGCGACCACACGCCCCACAACCGCGGCTCGGGCAGGATCGGCTCGGCCGCCCGGCGATAGAGCTGAAACACCCGCTCGCGAACCGGGACGAGATCGACCCGGACCCCCCGTAGCTCGCCGCGATGCGGGATCGAGACCGCAAACGTTTCGGTGACATGGCCGGGGGCGGCGACCTCGGCGAGCCAGTCGCCCACGGCGAGCGCCTCGAAGGCAAAGTTACCGTCAGGGCCGGTGCGGGCTTCGCGGTCGCTGCGATGGTGTGGGCGCCGCAGCCGGACCACGGCGTCGGCGACCGGGCGGCCGCGCACGGTATCGCGGACCGCACCGGAGAACCCATCGTCGCTGGGTCGGCGCAGCGTCGAGACCAAGCCCGGCTTGGCGGCCACCAACCCACCCGCGAGTGGCTCGTCCACCGCCGGATGGCTCGGGGCGTCGGCGGGGGCCGCCACACGGCGCCGCCGGCGCCACGGCTTGGCGCGCGCGGTGAAGAACCCGCCGGCCGCGCACGCCGTCGCGACGAACGCGGCGATCGTGTAGGACACCGGGACCGGCTGCGGGGCAGCGACCCGGATGATCTCGGGGGTCGAGCGGCTCGGCTTGACCGATGACTTTCCCGGATCGGCCTGGACCTGGAGCCCCCAGTGGCCCTGCCCGAGGATCTCGCCTTCGATCTTGAACTTGTAGCTGCCGTCCTCGGCGGTGGCGCCCTGCGCGAGCCGGCGATCGCCGGAGGCGAGGGTGACCGCGGCGCGGCCGACCGGATGGCCATCGTCATCGATGACCGTGCCGGTGACCTCGAGGTTGTCCTCGAACGCGAGCTTGGTCGAGCTCACCTTCATCGTCGTCGTCGATCCGGCGCTCAGCTCGACCGTCTTGTCGGTGTGTGCGGCCTGGTGGGTGTCGTCGCCCGCAAACACCGCGCGGACCCGCCGGGTGCCCAGACCGCCGGCGGCCTTGCGGGTCAACAGGAACCGCGCGCCGGTCTGCACGTCGCCGAGCGCGGCGAGCTTGTCATCGGCCGGCGTTCCGACGGACAGCGCCACCGGTAGCCGCACCGGTAGGTCGTCCGCCGTGGCGCGGACGATCACCGTGACGCCGGCCGGGGCTTCCTCGAAGTCGAGCGCGAGCGAGACCTGGAGCCGTGCCGGATCGCTGACCTCGCTCAGCTGCGCCGGGCTCAGCAGCTTGCCGCCGTGAAACGCGAGCTCGAGTGGCTGCGGGCCGGGCTCGACCGCGACGCTCGCGCGGAACCGGCCGTCCGGATCGGTCGTCGCGGCCGCGGTGCCGCCGCCGATCTTGATCGTGACAACCTGGTTGGCGATGCCATCGCCGGTCAGGTTGTCGACCAGCGATCCGCGGATCTCGGCGAGGTCGTCGGCGAGCAGCCGCACCTTGTCGACCACGAGCTTGGTCTGCGCGTGGATCTCGACCTGCGGCGGCGCCGCGATCGCGGTGCGGACCGACGTGATCGCGATCGCTGCGGTTCCCACCGCGAAAACCAGGAGGGGCGCGATCCGCCGCACACCGCGGGTCATATGCCGTGGTCATAGCATGCCCGCGGTTGTCGTCGTCGATGAGGCGGGCTACGGATCGGGTCGGCCCCCGCGAATGTCATAGGGTCGATCCACCCTGCGTGCGCCCTCGAGGGTTTACGCAGCTGGAGTATCATGCGAATCAAGCGGGTCGAAATCATCGGCTTCAAGTCGTTCTGCGACCGGGCAGTGGTCCAGATCGGCGAGTCGATCACGGGTGTGGTTGGACCGAATGGTTGTGGCAAGAGCAACATCGTCGACGCGATCCGGTGGTGCATGGGCGAGCAGAGCGCCAAGCACCTGCGCGGCAAGGCGATGGAGGATGTGATCTTCGCCGGCAGCGAATCGCGAGGCCCCGCGCCGATGGCCGAGGTCTCGCTGACGTTCGACGACGTCGGGTTCTCTCACGAGACGCTCGAACAGGCGCGCCACAGCGATGAAGCCGAGACCGAGCGCGCGATCGCGCAGCTCGCGCCGGACGAGGGCGTTCCCGAACCGGGCGGCGAGCTCGGGGCCGATGGCGGCGAGGCTCCGGCCGCGCCGGGCGCTCAGGACGACGTGATCTCGCTCGACGCCGCCGACGACCTCACCATGGCGGCCGATCAGGCGCCTGCCACCGGGACCTGGATCGACGCCGAGGGCAACCCGATCGCGTCGCCGCTCGACGAGGCCGCGCAGGTGCTCGCGGATCACGCGCCGGTGATCAACTTCGGCCATTACACCGAGGTCACGATCACCCGCCGGCTGTACCGCGACGGCACGTCGCAGTACTTCATCAACAAGACGCCGTGCCGGCTGCGCGACATCACCGACTTCTTCCTCGGAACCGGCGTCGGGACCAAGGCGTACGCGATCATCGAGCAGGGCCGGATCGGGCAGATCGTCAGCTCGCGGCCTCAGGATCGGCGAGCGATCATCGAGGAGGCCGCCGGCATCACCAAGTTCAAGGCGAAGAAGAAGGCGGCCGAGAAGAAGCTCGATCAGACGCGCCAGAACCTGATGCGGGTGTCCGACATCGTCACCGAGCTCGACAAGCGAATGGGCACGCTGCGGCGCCAGGCCCAGAAGGCGGAGCGCTACCGCAAGTACAAGGCGGAGATGCGCGACATCGAGCTATGGAAGGCCGCGCATCGCTGGCTCGAGCTCGCCGGTGAGAATCAGCTCGTCACCGGGCGGTTGACCGATGCGCGCGTCGAGCTCGACCAGGCGCGGGGGGCGTGGAGCGCGAAGGACGCGCACGTCGTCGCCGAGCGCGCCGAGCTGGCGATCGAGGAGCGCCGGCTGGTCGGGCTGCAGGAGCACGGCTACGAGCTCGATAACCGGATCCGGCTCGGTGAGAGCAAGATCGGCTTCGAGCGGCGTGAGGCCGAGGAGCTCGATGGCCGCGTCGCCGGTGCGCGCACCGAGATCGAAGGCATCGCCGCCCAGCGCGCGCGGGGCGCCGAGGAGCTTGCCGCGCGGCAGGCGGAGTTGCTCGCGCTCGAGGCCGAGGTCGCGCGCGAGACCACCGAGGTCCAGGCGCGCGAAGCCACGGCGAGCGAGGCGCGCCAGATGCTCGTCAATGCCCAGCGTCAGCTCGACCAGGCGCGCGGCGAGCTGGGGTCGCGGCGCACCGAGATCGCGACCGCGGACGCGCAGCTCGACGCGCTCGTGCGCCGGCGCGACGAAGCGAGCCGCCGGCTCGAGCGCGTCGTCGCCGACGCCGAGCAGCAGACCGAGCGCGTCCGCGAGCTCGAGCGCGAGGGCCGGCGGGTCGACGGTGCGCTGGCGCAGCTGCGCCAGACCCGGCTCGATCTCGGCAGCCAGAGCGAGGGGTTCTCCGCCCGCAAAGATCTGCTGTCGGACGAGTCCGCGCGCGGTGAGGCGGAGGTCGAGACCCTGCGGACCGAGCTGCACCGGCGCAACTCGCGGCTCACGTCGCTCAAGGAGATCCAGGATCGCTACGAGGGCTTCCAGCGCGGCACGCGCGCGGTGATGCAGCGCGCCGACGAGATCGTCGACGGTCGATCGGACACCGCCGCGATCCACGGCGTGGTCGCCGACATGGTCCGCGCGCCGGAGCTCCTCGAGGTCGCTGTGGAAGCCGCGCTCGGCGATCGGCTCGGCGGCGTGCTCGTCAGCGAGCCCGAGGTCGGGCTCGCGGCGATCGGCTTTCTCAAGAAGGGGGGCGCCGGACGCAGCGCGTTCGTGCCGATGGCGGTGGCCAGCCACGCCGCGGCATCGAGCCAGGCCGGACATGCCGCGGCGTTCCGCGACGCTGGCGCGACGCCCCCGATGTTCGAAGGCGAGGGCGGCGCCGCGAGCTGGATGTCCCCGGCGTGGGACCGGTCTGCCGCCGCGGCGGGCGCCGAGCTCTCCGAGGGTCCGTCGCCTGGCGACCGGCACGGCAGCGGCAAGATCGAGGTCGACGACCGCACGCAGCTGATCGCGGCGCACGCGGCGATTGGCGGCGAAGGCGTGCTCGGCCGGATGTCCGACCTGGTGTCGTTCGCGGACGGCTACGAGACGGTGGGCAGGCGGCTGCTCGGCACCACGGTGGTGGTCGATGATCTCGCTCGCGCGCTCCGGCTTCACAACCAGGGCGTGACCGATCGGATGGTCACGCTGGACGGCGACGTCATCGAGGATGGCGGCATCGTCGAGGGTGGCTCGCGGGATGCCCAGGGCGCCGGCGTGCTCGCCCAGAAACGCGAGATCCGAGACCTGGAGGAGATCGTCGGCACGCTCGAGCACGATCTGTCCGAGGCGATGGCCCGGCTGGTCACGGCGAAGACCGAGCTCAAGCAGGTGACCAAGGCGCTCGAAGGGCTGCGGACCCAGGTCCACGAGGGCGAGGTCGCGATCATGGGCCACGAGAAGGACGAGGCGCGCGTGCGCCACGATCTCGAGCGCCACCGCGACCGGCTCGGTCAGCTGTCGACCGAGCAGCGCGAGCTCGAGGACCGGATCCAGACGATCGGGACCGACGACGGCGCGATCCGCGAGCGCCGCGCCAGCGCCCAGGCGCGGATCGCCGACCTCGAGCGCGCACAGCTCGACCACCTGTCCGAGGTGACCACGCACCGCGATCGGCTCGACGAGCTGGCGCGCGTCCTGACCGAGGCCAAGATCCGCGCCGCGCAGCTCGGCGAGAAGCGCGCCGCGGCCGAAGCCTCGGCGCTGCGGCTGGCGGCGATGGACGCCGATCTCATCAAGCGGGCGGCCAAGCTCGCCGCCGAGATCGACGATGCGATGCGCCGCACGCTCGCGCTGCGCGAGGGCTGCGATCAGCTCGCCGCGGAGATCGCCGTGCTGCGCGACGAGCGCGACGGCCAGGCGCGCGCGCTCGAGGACGGCCGCCGCATCTACGACGGCCGGCTCGGCGCGCTGACCGAGGTCGAGCTCGCATCGCGCGAGCTGCGCAGCCGCACCGACGAGCTGGCGCGCGAGGTCGGCCAGCTCGAGCTGCGCGCGGGCCAGATCAAGATGACGCGGCAGGTCGTGGAGGATCACGTCGCCGAGCGCTACCAGCTCGAGGTCCGGGCGATCCTGCACGACTACCACCTGCGCCCGCAGGCCACGCAGATCGATGACGACCGGCTGGCCGAGCTGCGGGAGCTGATCGAGCGCATGGGCACCGACATCAACCTGACCGCGATCGAGGACTACGCCGAGGTCAGCCAGCGCTTCGAGTTCCTGGCCGCCCAGAAGAACGATCTCGAGCGCGCGGTCGATCAGCTGCAGCGTGCGATCGACAAGATCAACAAGACGAGCCGCAAGCTGTTCAAGGACACCTTCAACGCGGTCAACACCACGTTCAAAGAAGTGTTCCCGCGGCTGTTCCGCGGCGGCCAGGCCGCGCTGTCGCTATCGGGTGGCGACGACGTCGATCTACTCGAGGCCGGCGTCGAGATCATGGCGCAGCCGCCGGGCAAGAAGAACTCGACGGTGGAGCAGCTCTCGGGTGGCGAGAAGGCGCTGACCGCGGTGGCCCTGGTGTTCTCGATCTTCCTGATCAAACCGTCGCCGTTCTGCATCCTCGACGAGGTCGACGCGCCGCTCGACGAGGCCAACGTCGATCGCTACAACGAGCTGGTCCGCGAGATGACCGATCGCTCGCAGTTCATCGTGATCTCGCACAACAAGCGCACGATGGAGGCGGCCGACATCCTCTACGGCGTGACGATGCAGGAGCCGGGCGTATCCAAGCTGGTCTCGGTCAACCTCAGCAAGCTGGGCGCTCGCGCGGGCGCCGTGCCCGTGGCGCAGCCGAGCGCCGCGACGACCGCGTAAGCACGAGCGACGCCCATGTTGGCGCGCGTCGGGTCACGTCGTCCGCGGATGAGCCCTGCTCGGCAATTGCGAGCTCCGGTGCGCCGGCCCGGTGCGGGCGATCGATGAATCGCCCGATGTTCAGTCGAGCAGCTTGAGGGCGTCTTCCCAGGGCGTGGAGAACACGAGGTAGTCGCCAAAATCGAACGGGTGCTGGGCGAGCTGGGTGCGCTGATCGTCGCGCAGCGCCGCGAGGAAGCGGCGGTTGCCGCGGCCGACGATGTCGAGCAAGTCGCGCGCGACGCCGACACCGATCATCGGCTTGAACGTCGCCGGCGACAGCTCGCCACCCAGGATCGCAGTCATCACGCGATCCTGGAGCGCCGCGGCGGTGTCCTCGGCGGCGCCGTCGAGCTCGGCGCGCTGGTGCGCATCGAGGTTTGCCAGCGCCGCGAAGCGATCGCGGCTGCGGGCGACGCGGGCGCGTTGTGGCGCGATCACGGCCTGCGCGAGCGGCAGCATCCGGTCGCGATACGCTCGCAGATCTTCGCCGGGATGTGGCGCCAGCCAGACCGCCCAGCTCGGCACGGTGAAGCCGTAGGCACCCAGGGCGGGGGCGTCGTCGCTGGATGCTCGCGCTGGGGCGGCCGCGCCGGCGGGCTCCAGACGCGGGTGCACCAGCGCTGCTCGCTCGTCATGGGGAGCAGCGGGCGCGCCGCAGTCGTGTTGCGATGCGACGCTCGGTGCGGTGTCGCCGCCGCGCCAGAGCTGCACGAGACAGACGACGCCAAGCACGAAGCAGAGGTTGCGCCACCCGTGTGAGCTCATGACGACCTCGGCGGCGCGGCGGACGAGGCAGCGTACGGAACAGAGGCCGGTGCTGTGGGTGAATACGGAGCGGGTGCCGGATACGGAGCGGGTACTGGATACGAATACGGAGCGGGTGCCGGTGCCGGATACGGAGCAGGTGCCGGTGCCGGATACGGAGCAGGTGCCGGATACGGAGCAGGTGCCGGATACGGAGCGGGTACTGGATACGGAGTGGGTACTGGATACGAATACGGAGCGGGTGCCGGAGCCGAATACGGAGCGGGTGCCGGAGCCGAATACGGAGCGGGTGCCGGAGCCGAATACGGAGCGGGTGCCGGATACGGAGCGGGTGCCGGATACGGAGCGGGTGCCGGATACAGAGCGGGTGCCGGATGCGGAGCGGGCGAGCGCGTGGCGGCGCGGCCGATGGCGCGGTGATAACCGATCCCGATCCGCGTTTGCCACGCGATGATCGGACCGCCGAGCGCGGCGGCGCTCAGCATGTCGAATGACAGCGGTCGCAGCCACACGGACCACGAGTCGCTGACGCTGTACTCGGCGACCGCCTCGAACCGAACCGTGGTGCCGGCGACGTCGCGAAACGCGGGGTCGTCGAAGTTGACGAGCGTCGCGCCCAGACCGACGCGGCCACCGATCTGCAAGTGACGTGCAACCGCAGCGAGCGTGCCGCCTGACACCAGCACCGTGCCGTGGGATGCGTCGGTGTTGCCGAAGCTGTCGAGATCCAACCAGACGCTGAAGCCGCGCAGCGCGAGACCGAGTGAGACCGAGGGTCCGCCGAGCATCGCGACTTGATCGCGGCGCCGGTTGATCGGCGTGGCCAGGCCCACCAGCACGCCGGCGTGAAGCGTCGGCCCGGTTGATGATTCTCCAGGGGTTAGCGCTTGGACGGAGGGCGGCGCGGCCGACGCAGGCGCCGCCGACGCAGGCGCCACGGGTCGACCATAGGGATCCGCCGGCGCCGGCGGATCCGTCGGGTCCTGGGCTGCGGGTGCCGGCGGCGGACCAAACGGCTGCGGCGGCGGACCAAACGGCTGCGTCGGTGGACCCTGCGTTTGCAGCGCAGAGCGAACCGGTGGCCGGGCGGGAGCGCGGGACGGCCCCGGCTGTGCGCTGGCCGGGCGGGCTGCCGCCAACAGGAGCGCGATAGCGGCCGTTGCGGTCGCGGGGACCACGCGCGATCGCCGGAGTAACCATCCGCCGGCGATGGTGGTCAGCACGAGCAGCGAGAAGATCTGGCCGCTGGACAGTCCGAGGTAGATGCCGCGGCCGGCGTCGCCGCGCACTGCCTCGATGAGGATCCGGCCGGCCGCGTAGGCGGCGGCGGCGACCAGGAAGGTGCGGCCATCGCCGCGCTGCGCCCAGCGCCGTGGCGCCGCGATGCGCACGATCGCGACGATGAGGAGCCCGAGCGCGGCCTCGTAGAGCTGGGTCGGATGAACCGGCAGCGACGTGGGTCGATCAACCGGCACCAGGCCCGCGTTGACGTGGTCGTGCCAAGCCGGGCTGCCTGCTGGAAATCGCAGGGCCCACGGGACCGAGGTGACCTTGCCGTAGTCGCAACCGCCGAGGAAGCAACCGATCCGAGCGAACGCGAGCGCGATGCCGAGCGGCGCGGCCGCGAGATCGCCGAGCCGCGCGAGCGGCAGCGCGTGGGCCCGACAGACCGCGGCGACCGCGCCGAGGCCTGCGAGGTACCCCCAGAAAGACGTCATGCCGGCCCAGCGCACGTGGACGCGTCCGGTGGTCACCAGCTGCGCTGTCGCGTCGATCGCCATCGGCACCGTGATGCCGGCGGCGACGGCGGCGACATAGCACCACAGCACGATGCTCGCGACCACCCCGGAGTCGAGCCGGTGGCGCCGCGCGACGTCGAGCATCAGGAACAGGGTGACGAGGCCGGCGAGGCCGACGCACGTGAACCAGCTCGGGGCAACGGCCTGAGCGATGGCCGGAGGAAGCACGGCGTCGAGCCAGTGCACGAGGTGCGGTCTCACGGCAGCTCCGGCGTCGTGGAGGCGCGTGCGCTGGCGAGCATCAGGAACAGGGTGACGAGGCCGACGCACGTGAACCAGCTCGGGGCAACGGGCTGAGCGATGGCCGGAGGAAGCACGGCGTCGAGCCAGCGCACGAGGTGCGGTCTCACGGCAGCTCCGGCGTGGTCGCGTCGCGTGCGCCGGCGAGCGGCTCCGCAACGCATGGGTCATCAGCGATCGCGGACCGGTGCGGAACCTCTGCGTGGACCGAGGGGCTGCCGCAGGTGACGCGGCAGCGGTCTGCGGAACCCGGGAGGGCGTCGGGATGCGCGGGGTCCGGTGGCGCGACGGGGGAGGTGCGGCGCCGCCGTGCACGCCGGCGGATCAGCGCCGCAAACGGCACCGGCAAGATGCCCCACGTGACCGACAGCGCGAACGCGATGCCGGGGCTCGCGTCATTGCGGGCGACGCTGCATTTGCTACCACCGCATCCACTGCTATTGCTGCTGCCACCGCACCCGCTGCTACTGTCGCTGCCGCCGCATCCGCTGCTACTGTCGCTGCCGCCGCATCCGCTGCTGCTGTCGCTGCCGCCACCGCATCCACTGCTGCTACTGCCGCCGCCACAACCGTCGCCGCCACAGGAGCTGTTCCCGCTACCACTGCTGCTACTGCAGCCATTGCCTGACGAGCCGGAGTCGCTGCTGCAGCTGCCACCACCGCCGCCATCGCCGCCGCCACTCGATGAGCAGGCGTTGCAGTCGCCGCCACATCCGCTCTGGTCGTTGGAGCTCGAGCACTCGCTGTCGCACGACAGCGAGTTGTTGCAGCTCGGTCCCGAACAATCGCTGCGGGGCGACGCCTCACAGCTGGTGTTCTTGCTGCCGCACGAGTCGCCGCAATTGACCGTGGTCGAGCGCGGCGGATCAGCGGGCTCCGGGCCGCCGTCCAGACCGGGAAACGGGTCGTCCGGCGCGCCGTAGATCTCGGCGAGGCAGGTGTCGAGCGCGCTCCCGCACACCGGATCGGCGAGGAACTCGGCGTTGTTCTCGAGCGTGGTGAGCGAGTCGGCGGCATGGCGGTCGCGCGGACATGCGGCCACCGCGGCGCCGGTGCATCGCTCGACCGAGGTGATCGCGAGCGAGAGGTTGATACAGAGCAGGAAGTAGCCGCGGCCGGCGTCGGCATCGAGCGCGGTGCATTCGGTGTCGCCGTCGGCGGCGTCGGTGATCGGCGCGCATGCGCTGCCGCTCAGACACGCGGCGCAACGCGTACGCTGCGCGGAGGCGCACTCCGCAACCGAGCCATAGAAGCTGTAGGGATTGCCGCCGGTGCTCGCGATCGGGCCCGGGTCGGTCAGCCGCGGGCGCACACGACGGTCGCCGCTCGTCGAGGGCGTGGTGCTCGATCCGCGATCGAGCACTGGGAGCACCGGGAGCACCGCGGGCCCGGCAGCGCCGGGCTCGAGGGCGGCGAGCAGCACCGGATTGACGGCGAGCCGTGGCTGCGGCGCGTCGGTCGACGCGGCGACGTACACGGCGATCACGGCGAGGCGCGCTACCGGTACGACCACGACCGGCCCGTCGGTATGGCCGGCGTCGCGTGCCGCGGCTGCGAGCACGTGGCGGCCGCGGCCGGGGAGCTCGCGCCAGCTGGGCTCGCGGTCCCACGACTCGGCGAGCCACAGCTCCGGGGCTAGCCCCACCGGACGAGGCGATCCGGTGATCGCCGCCGCGGTGGTCGGGGCCTGACGCGCGGTGAGCGCTACCTGGTGCGCGCCGAGCACGATGCGAGCCAGGCCTACGGGGCGGACCCCGCTGGCGGCGCGTCGGGCATCACTTGCGGCGAGCGAGCGGGCCAGCTGGTCGTCGGAGGTGGTACCCGCGCCATCGTCCGCCAGCTGCGCTGGCTCGTCGCGTGCGCGCAGCCCCTCGGCGAGGACCTCGCGCGCAGCTGCACGCTGGGCGGGATCCCACGCGAGCGCGGTGTCAGGCGACACGCCGAGCAGATCGCGGAGCTCGAGATCGGCAGGGTCGATGCGGTTGTCGCCGGCGATGCACCCGACCGCAACTGCCGCGATGAGCCCATGCATCGCTCGCCCCATCATGATTGGCTATCGTATATGACAACGAATTGCCGCCCAGGTGTTCCGCCGTACGTGCGCCTCACGAAGCGCCGCAATCGTCGTCGGGACGCGTCACGGGACACGACGGATAACGCTGGACTGACAATGTACGCCTGCGCGGAATCACGGTGCGGGATCAGCTGATCTCGCACCGTGAACGCCATCGCTCACCGGGCCGCGCGATCGTCGCGTCACGGCCGTCACCGCGGATCTCCGTGTGTCAGTGCGTGCCGGCGATCGGCGGCGCGCCGGTTCCATTGCCCGGTCGCGCGTGCGAGCCGTACGGGGGCTTCGTCGGGCTGAACGCGCCGTCGCCGGTGGCGTCGAGCTCGGTCCTGCGCGACCGCAGATAGCGGATCAAGACCACCGAGCCACCCACGGCGGCGACGATGACGGCGAGGCCGAGCAGGCCGCGCCGGGGTCCGATCCGCTTTGCGAGCCCGGCGGTCCCGCTGCCGAATCGCTTTGCGAGGTCGACCGTGCCCGATGCGATGTCGCCACCGCGGTCGCCGATCGAAGAGAACGTGTGCTTGACGGTCTTCATCATGGGCGGGTCCGGTGCATGTCGCGTGCCCCGCTGGTGGCGCGCGGCGCGTGGGACGCGGCGCCGCCATGCCGGGGCATGCGTCCGCGCTCGTCGAGTCTACGACTAGCGCCGCCGTCGCGTGAGCCGCGTCGCGTCGCGTCGCGTCGCGCCACGCGGCCATACCGCGAGCGTTGATAGGCCGCGCTCGTCGAGTCGACGAGTAGCGCACGCCGTCGCCTGGGCAGCGTCGCACCGCGCCCGTCCGGCCATACCGCGAGCGTCGATAGGCCGCGCTCGTCGAGTCCACGGGTGACGCGCGACGTCGCGTGGGTGGCGCGGCACCGCGCAACGCTGGGTCATGCAGCACCGAGGGTCGACGCACCGAGCTCGTCGAGTCGAGTCGATTCGACGGCGGCGAGGTCACCGCGCCCGCTCGCGCGGGTTCGCGCGGCGTGTGCGCGGCGCTCACCTGGGTAGCAAATTGCGCCGATGCTGAGCGGCGGGTCGCACGCGGCGGCTCCCACGCAGCGGGTCGCACGCGGCGCGTCGCACGCTCAGTGACGACTGGGGTCGTCGCTGCGCTTGCTGAGATCCGTGTACGGCGTGCGCGGCTTGTCGTCGGCCAGCCGGCTGCGAGGCGACAGCGGTGGGCTCGTGCTGCCGGCGCGGTCCGTCGGGTGCCGCAGGCTGGTGTTGGCATCTTCGAGCTTGTGCGCCGCGGATGCGAGCAGGTGCCGCAGGGTGTCTTTCATGCTGGCCAGCGACCAGTCGCCACCGCGCTGCTTGTGCACGTAGACCGCGCTGCCGATGACCGAGATTCCGAGCACGCGCTTGAACGTAAGAATTTTCATGGCCATTGTTCTCCTGCGCAGAGACATCGCAAGCACCGTGCCGCGCTGGCGTGCGAGCGGTTCGGAGCAGCGCGCGGATGCCTAGCCGGCGCGACGCAGGCGCACGCGGCTATTGCCGATCAACCGATCGAGGCTGTCTGCGGGAGAGCCCTCGACGACGGCGACGCCGCGGCGGATCAGCAGGCGGCGGCCCGGCTCGATCGCGGCGCGGGCATCGCGCACCATGAGCTCGCGCACGCGCCGCGCGTGGCTCGAGGTCGCCGCGGGCAGGAATGCCGCAGGCGAGGGCACCAGCACGACCACCGACCCCGCGGCTTTGCGCAGCCGGGCGATCGCGCGTACCACGCGCGTGTCATCTTCGGCCAGCCCGGCCAGATCGCTGATCAGGATCACCACGTCAGGCCGGCCGGTCGCCACCGCGCGCTCCACCGCGGCGGCGAACCCCGCGGCGCGCTTGCCGTGCTCCCATGACTGCCGGTACGGCAACTCGATGCCGCGCAACCGGCACAGCTGGCGCAGCGGCGCGAGCTGGCTGTCGGACTCGACGACCGGCTGGGCTCGCACGCGCTTGTCCTTGGACTTCTCGTTGCCGAGCATCACGTCGATCAGCCGGCGGCACAGCCGCGCGATCGCCGAGACGTCGTAGAGCTGGCCGTCGGGGCCGGCCTGGATCGCGCTCCACCGCGCGTCGTCGAGCGGTGGCGCCAGCTTGACCCGCACGTCGATCGCCTCCTGATGCGCGAGGTAGCGCGCGACCAGCGCGACCAGCTCGCCCGCGGTGACGTCGGTGAGATCCTCGTCGACGATCGACCTGGCGTCGAGCAGCTTGTCGACGAGCTGCAGGTAGTGATGGTGGCCAGTGTCGGCCCCGAGCTCGACCACCGTACGGGTGTCGAACCCGACCATGCCGATCCGGTCGCCGTTGCCGATCGCGGCCTTGGCGAGCGCCGCGACGCAGTCGCTCGCCCAGTCGAGCGGGGTCCGGCCGATCGCGCCGGCGCGCATGCCGCCACCGACGTCGATGATCGCGATGTGGGTGGTGACGATCTCGTTCTCGAGATCGCGGACCATGAGCTGGCCGCGCCGCGCGGTCGCCTTCCACGCGATGAACTTGAACGGATCGCCGTGGCTGTGCTCGCGCAGCTCGCGCAGCTCGCCGGACAGCCCGCGGCGGCGGACGTGGTGCTGGCCAGCCTGCTCGTGCAGCGCGCCGCCGACCGCGCGTACCGGCTGGCCGCGCACCGCGATCATTCGCGGGAACACCTTGACCGCGATCGGGTTGGGAAAGAACGCCTCGATGTCGAACAGCCCCAGCGCGTCGCCGAACGTCAGCGCGGCACCGTGCAGCACCTGGTAGCCGGCGGCCAGCGGCCGGATCGTCGTGGTGACCTCGACCTGCTGGCCGCGCTTGACCGTCGCGCTCGGCCGGTCCTCGATCTGCAGGGTCGACGCCGCCAGGATGTGGGTCGACAGGATCCGCAGCTTGCGGCTGCCGTGGTTGCGAAACGCGAGGTGGAGCTGGAACGGACGATCGGCCGCGAGGCCGCCACCCGGCTGGTCGCCAGGCGGGACCCACCACGACAGCTCGATCTTCTTGCGCCGCAGCAGGATCGCCGTCGGATAGAACCCCAAGTACAGTGCGCACAGCACCGTCAAGACCACGCCCGCCAGACCGACCAGCGGCGGCGCCCCGTACAAGGCGCCGACGATCAGGAACAACAATGCCGTGCCGAGCAAGAGCTTGCCGCGCGCGGCGAGCCGCGGGATCACCGCACGCCGCCCTTGGGCATCTTGTACCCGACCTTGTCGACCGCCTCGGCGACGACCGCGGTGCCGAGCACGCCCTCGAGCTCGGCCTCGGGCGACATCAAAATGCGATGGCCGAGCACCAGCGGGGCGAGGTGGCGCACGTCGTCGGGCAACACGTAGTCGCGGCCGCGCAGCAGCGCCAGGCCCTTCGACGCATGGACCAGCGCGAGCCCGCCGCGCGGCGAGCCGCCGAGATAGACCTTGGGATGCGAGCGGGTGAACGCGACGAGCCCGAGCACGTAGTCGATCAGCTCCTCGGCAACGAACACCTCCTGCGCGAGCGCCTGCATCTCGAGCACGTCGGACGGACCGACCACGGCGCGCACCGGCAGCGGCGGCTTGTCGTAGGTGGCGAGCATGCGCTTCTCGTCGGCCGGCGACGGATACCCCATCTTGAGCTTGATGAGGAAGCGATCGACCTGGGCCTCGGGCAGCGGATAGGTCCCCTCCTGCTCGATCGGGTTCTGGGTCGCGAGCACGATGAACGGCTCGCCGAGCGAGCGAGTCTCGCCCTCGATCGTGACCTGGTGCTCCTGCATCGCCTCGAGCAGCGCCGACTGGGTCTTGGCCGGTGCGCGGTTGATCTCGTCGCCGAGCAGCACGTTGGTGAACACCGGGCCCTCGCGCAGCACGAACGTGTTGGTTCGCATGTCGAGGATGTAGGTGCCCGTGATGTCGGACGGCAACAGGTCCGGCGTGAACTGGATCCGCCGGAAGTGGCAGCCGAGCGTGCTGGAGAACGCCTTGACCAGCGTCGTCTTGGCGACGCCGGGATAGCCCTCGATCAGCACGTGACCGCGCGCCATCAGCGCGACCAGCAGGACCTCGGTGATCGTGGGGTTTCCGATGAACGCGCGCCCGACCTCGTCGGCGATCAAGCGGGCGAGCTGGTTGACGCGGGCGACGCGATCGGGCGTGAGAGTCGATACAGGCATCGGCTAGGCTTCTGATTCCGTCGGGGTGACAAAGGCGGCGCCGAGAGTACGACAGAGCTCGGCCACGTCCCGGTACAGGGTGTCGAAATCGCGCCGCGCGAGCTGGCCGGTTCCCCAGGGCGCCGAGGCCTGTCCTCGACTCGGTAGCGCGCGCAGCGGGCGGTAGACCCGAGCCAGCGCCGCCCCGGCGGCCGCTCCGCGCACGCGCGATAGCTCGGCGACGAGCTGGGCCTCGGGGACGGTGTAGAGCGGTTCGAGCTTGCCGACCGCCTCGCCGACCAGGAGCTGCACCTGATCGCGCAGCACGCATCCCAGCACCAGGTTCGAACCGCCGCCGTGCTCGGCGGCCGCGACCACCGCGTGGGGCTCGTCGCGCCGGCCGGGGCGCGTGAACCCGAGCCACGCGCCGTCGATCCGCGGACCGCGGCGCACGGGGAGCGCCAGCAGCGCGAGCAGCAGCAGGATCGCGGCAAGCGCGGCGGCGAGCCCCTTCATCGCTCCGGGGGTGAGCAGCCATGCGCGCCGCTCGGACAGCCAGAAGTTGGCGTCGGCGATCGAGCGGCCGAGCTCGCTGGCCTTGGCGTCGTCGATGAAGGGCCGGGGATCGCCGTACATCGGCACGTCGCCGCGCAGCAAGATGATGCGCTTGGCCCGGCCGCCGCGGTCGAGGTAGCGCAGCAGATTCACCGCGAGCTGAATGTTGCCGCGGAACATCAGCATCTTGTTGATGAAGATGCTCGGGTCGCTGACCGCGACGAAGTGGCCGCTGCCGCGGTCACCGGCGACCACGACCGCGCCCTCGTCGAACGCGACGATGGCAACCGCGCCCTCGATCCGGGTGAGCGCCGCGGGGTGGTTGGTGACGACCTCACCGACGTCGGCCGCGAGCGGATGATCGCCGCGCGCGGTGGCGATCGGCGCGTAGCTGCGACCGTCGTAGTACTTGCTGGCCTTGGGCGCCTCGACCTCGGCGCGCAGAAGGCCCAGGCCCTGCATCGCATCCTTGCCCTCGCCGAAGTCGTCGGCGATCACGACATTGCCACCGGCCTGCACGAACGCCCCCAGCCGACCGGGGTCGACCCGCTGGAGCGGATAGATCAGCACGAGGATGTCCTCGGACGACAGCTCGCTCCACTCGAGCGAGGCGACCGCATTGACCTCGAAGCCCATGCCCTCGGCGAGGCCGACGAAGCTCGCCATGCCGTTCCACGCGGTCGAGCGCGGATCGTAGTCAACGCCGTCGTTGGTCGCGGCGCGCGCGGTGGGGCTGGCGCCGCAAAGCGTCGCCAGCGCGGCCAGCGCGGAAATGCCGGCGCAGCGGGGGATCCGGCGCCAGCGGCCGCCAGGTGCCGGTCCGCGGGACCGCGCGATCGCCTTCTCGATCGTCTCCTCGATCGTCTCCTCGATCGTCTCCTCGTTCGTCTCCTCGTTCGTCTCCTCGTTCATCTCGATGTCACGGCAGGCGACCGGAGGGCCATCGCCCTGGGTCATAGCATCTCCAGGTGCAGGAGCCGCGCGGCTTCGCGCAAGCTGATCAGCGCGCTGCCGAGCGGCGCCGGGTCGGTCAGGGCGAGCAGGGCGTAGTACCCACCGGCGACCGAGTGCACCACGATGTCGAGCACCTCGTGCTGGGCGATGAAGTACTCAGGGCCGCCGAAGTGCCAGGTGCCGAACGCCGCGTGGAGCTGCGCGAGCACGACGCCGTAGTGCGCGGTCAGCAGCGCCCAGTCGTTGGGGTTGCGCGTCGTGAAGCCGTCGATCATCTCGCCTTGCGCGTCGGCGAACGCGCCGCCGATCGCGCCGGGCGTGGCGCGCACCGCGCGCTTCAGGATCGCGCCGAACGGGCTCATCATGAGCGGCGGGATGGTGGCCGGATCGGGGTGCCTGGACACCGCCCAGATCGACTCCTTGATGACGGTCATGGGGTGGCTCCGGTATCCAGCTTGGCGACGGTCGCCTCGTCGATCTCGATGTGGACGCCGAGCTGTTTGCCGAGCTTGGTCACCCAGAGCTGAAACTGCCGGCGCCGGAGCTCGGGGAACATCTCCGCGACGAGCTCCTCGCGCGAGTGCTCGGCGGCCTCGACGCCGCCGGTCCACAGCACGACGTCCCATCCCCACTGCGTGCGTACCGCGGGCGAGGTCTGGCCGATCGCCGGGATCGCGTAGAGCGCCGCGGCGTACGGTGCGACCAGATCATCCTGATGCATGGGCTTGACGTCTCCGGTGTCGAGCTTGATCTCGGTGCCTGCTGCGATCCGCGCGGCGGCCTCGGTGAGATGCACGTTGAACAACCCGGTCTGGCCGGCGAGCTGGCCGGCGAGCTGGTCGGCCAGCGCGTGAGCGCGGGCGTCGACCGCGGGTGGCGCATCCGCGGCGACCAGGAAGCGCGCGAACGTCGAGGCCCGCAGCTGCACGAGGTGCATGCGCCACGCGTTGCGCTGCATCACGAGATCGACCGCCGGCTTGAGATCATCGGGGGTCCGGTAGTGTTGCTCGAAGTCGGTCTCGACCAGGCGGTTGACCGCGGCGGCGCGAGCGGCCGTGCCAACCTCGGGGACCGCGGCGAGCCCGCGGGCCTCGGCGGCCTGCGCGAGCAGCTCGAACGCGATGCATTGCTCGAGCGCGGCCGCGCGCAGCGGCTCGCGGCCCTGCGCGGACGAGCCGGCGGCCACCGCGCGCAGCGCGCCCGCGGCGGCGATCTCGGCGGCCTGGGCAGCGACGCACGAGCCCCAGATCGGCCGCCCGTTGACCTTCGCGACCTCGAGATCGTCGGCGGCCAGCCGCGGCGTCGCGAGCACGACCGGCGCCGCGGGCGCCGGGGGCGCGGCCGGACCCGAGGGGCCGCTACACGCAGCGAGCAGGAGGACGAAGGCACGAGGCACGGGGGGCACAGGGCGCTCGACGACTCGCGACTGCCGAGGTGTTGAACAATGCAGCAACGGCATGTCTCGACACCTCTTCAGTCGCGTTGGACGAGCGCGAGGCGGGCCATCTCCTTGCCCACCGAGATGACCGCCACGCCGATCACCATGACCAGCACCGCGGCGACGTAGTCGCGGCGGGCCAGGTAGTCGAGCGTCTCCTTGAAGAAGAATAAGCTGCCGCCGATCAGCGCGACGGCAAGGACTTCGAAGAAGTAGCGGCGCATGGATCATCCCTTCAGGTGGCGCACGAGGATGAGGGTCGCCATCGCCGTCAGCGCGAGCGCGACGGACAGGTAGAACCGCGGGCGCGGCTTGCCCGACTTGGCGTCGGCGCGGGCCTGGGCGAGCGTGGTGACCAGATCGCGATCGCCGGTGCGGTGCGGGCGGAGCACCCCGAGGAAGGCGTAGTGGAAGATCGCCAGCCAGAGGACGATCGCGCCGACGGTCAGCGCCGTGGTCATGAGCGCGACGCGGCCGGGATACATCTCGCCGAGGTACTCGTCGATCGCGCTGTCGAAGTTGACCCACGCGATCAGCACGGTCGGGATCACGAGCGACATCCCGGTGAGCATCCAGTATACGCGCTCGCGGCGCTGCCAGCGCGCGGCCGGGCCGACCTGCGCCGAGGTCAGCCCGCGGATCGAGCGCGGCGCCGGCGGCTCGTGCCACGTCGTGAAGAACGACACGCCGAACAGGTAGGCGACCACGCCGATCGCGACGAGCATGAACCGGATCGGGCCATAGACGTGCGACGACGCCATCTGCGGATGCAGCGCGACCGGGACCAGGACCGCGGCGGGGAACAGGCCCAGCAGCACCGCCTCGGAGCGCCGCGCCAGCCCGAGCATCAGGACGAGGAACGGCAGCGCTGCCGCGATCGCGAGTCGCCGCGATGGCAACGCCCCGACGAACACCGCGGGCAGGATCACGATCGAGATCCATACGTTGGTTCCGAGCGCGAACGCCACGACGTCGGCGAACGTCTTCCAGCGCCTCTCTGTGGTCGGCTCGGCCACCGCGTCGAATGTACAACGTGACCGGTCACCACGCCCGCCCTCGCGGCGACGATGACCCCGGGGCCCGCCCCGGGACCGGCGAATTCGTGCAGCCGGCCCGCCATGGCGGTCGGGTTCGACTGCAGTCGCACGGCCGCGTCGGGTAGGGTGGCCCGATGAAGTTGGTAGTAGTCACGATCGATGGCCCCGCGGGGGCCGGGAAGAGCAGCGTCGCCAAGCTGCTCGCGCGCAGGCTCGGTTATCGCCTGCTCGACACCGGCGCGATCTATCGTGCGGTGGCACTCACGGCGCGCACGGCCGGGATCGCGTGGACCGACGCGGCCGGCTGCGCGGCGATCGCCCGTGCGCTCGACATCCGATTCGATTTCGTCGGCGACAAGAACCACGTTTATCTCGACGGCAGTGACGCGACCTCGGCGATCCGATCCCCGGAGATCTCGCAAGGGGCCTCGCAGGTCTCGGCACATCCGGCCGTGCGCGGTGCCTTGCTCGAGCTCCAGCGCCGGCTCGGCGCCGGTGGCGGCGTGGTGGTCGAGGGCCGTGACACCGGCACGGTCGTGTTCCCGGCCGCGGATGCGAAGTTCTTCCTGACCGCGACCGAAGCCGAGCGCGCGCGCCGCCGCGTTTCCGAGCTCGCGGCGGCCGGAACGGCCGTGGATTACGAGGTCACGCTGCGTGAGATTTCGGAACGCGATCGCCGGGACTCCAGCCGCGATGCCGCGCCGATGGTCCCCGCTCCGGATGCGGTGCTCGTCGATAGCTCCGCGCAAACCCTCGAAGAGGTTGTGGATTCGCTCGCCCGCATGGTTTTCGCGCGCGCCCAGGCCGCGAGCGGAGATCAATAGATGATGCGCCGCGGTGCGCAACCTACCTCGGTCGAGCAGGCGGATGTCACCGCCGCGGTTGACAAAACAGACGGTGGAAGGTACCAACTCGCCCCTGGCGGTCGAGGTGCTGCTACGGCAGTAAATCCAACCTCGGCGGCTTTCAGGAGATCTGCTTGAATATGGTTACCCAAGACGGCACGGGCGAAGAGGACTTTGCGGCGCTACTCGCCGAGAGCTTCGGCCAAGACAACGTCAAGGAGGGCGAAATCCTCCGAGGCACGGTGATCGCCGTAGGCAAGGACTACGCGATCGTCGATGTCGGCTACAAGAGCGAGGGTCAGGTCCCGCTCGAGGAGTTCCGCCAGGCGGACGGCACGATCGGCGTCAAGCCCGGCGATGTCGTGGATGTGTTGCTCGAGTCCCGCGAGAACGACGCCGGCATGTGCGTGCTCTCGAAGGAAAAGGCAGACCGCTTCAAGGTCTGGGACGAGATCAGCGCAGCCTGCGAGCGCGACGAGCTCATCGAAGGCGTCATCACTGCGCGCGTGAAGGGTGGCCTGTCGGTCACGATCCGCGGCGGCGTGAAGGCGTTCCTTCCAGGATCGCAAGTCGATCTGCGGCCGGTCCGCAACCTCGACGCGTTCTTGAATCAGAGCTTCAAGTTCAAGGTCATCAAGTTCAACAAGAAGCGCGGCAACATCGTGTTGTCGCGCCGCGTGCTCCTCGAGAAGGAGCGCGCCGCGTTGAAGGAGTCGACGCTCGAGCGCCTCAAGGAAGGCCAGATCGTCGAGGGTATCGTCAAGAACCTCACCGAGTACGGGGCGTTCATCGACCTCGGTGGGATCGACGGCCTGCTCCACATCACCGATATGAGCTGGGGCCGGGTCAATCACCCGAGCGAGCTGTTCCAGGTCGGCGACCACGTCCGCGTGAAGGTCTTGAAGTTCAACGCCGACACCGAGCGTGTCAGCCTGGGCCTCAAGCAGATCACCGAGGATCCGTGGAGCCGCGCCGCCGAGAAATACGTGCCGGGCACCGTCGTGCGCGGCAAGGTCGTCTCGCTCAAGGACTACGGCGCCTTCATCGAGCTCGAAGAGGGCATCGAGGGCCTCGTCCACATCTCCGAGATGTCGTGGACGCGCCGCGTGAAGCATCCGTCGAAGATGGTCGCCGTGGGCGACATGGTCGAGGCGGTCGTGCTCGACGTCGACGTCAAGCAGAACCGGATCTCGCTCGGCATGAAGCAGCTCGAGCCCAACCCCTACGAGCAGCTGACCGAGAAGTACCCGCCGGGCACCGTGGTCAAGGGCCACGTTCGCAACATCGCCGACTTCGGGATCTTCGTCGAGATCGAGGAAGGCATCGACGGCCTGGTCCACATCAGCGACATGTCGTGGACCCAGCGTGTCAAGCACCCGAGCGAGCTGTTCCAGAAGGGTGACGAGGTCGAGGCCGTGTTGCTCAACATCGATACCGGCGACGGCGACAAGCCGAAGATCTCGCTCGGCATCAAGCAGCTGGTCCCCGATCCGTGGGACCGGATCCCGCTCGACTACCCCACCGGCAAGATCGTCGATGGCAAGGTCCTCAAGGTGCTCGACTTCGGCGCGTTCGTCGAGCTCGAGAAGGGCGTCGAGGGCCTGGTCCACGTCTCCGAGATCAGCGAAGACCACGTCGAGGATCCGCGCACCGTGCTGCAGCCCGGGGCGGCCGTGAAGGTCCAGGTGCTCCACGCCGATGGGGCTGAGCGCAAGATCGGTCTGTCGATCAAGAGCGCGTCGCGCGCCAAGGACGCGGCCGAAGCCCAGGGCTTCAACTCGTCGAACGCGGGTGGTGCCACCCTCGGTGACAAGTTCCGCGGCAAGCTCGACAAGCTGAAGCCGAAAGAGCAGCTCTAAGCCACGCCGAGGGACGCCCGATGGGCGTCGTTCGAGAGTTGAAGCCGCCGAAAGGCGGCTTTTTGTTTTGGCGGACGGCCCGCGCGAGGCGAGGCGAGGCGAGGCGAGGCGACGACGACTGCGGCCCGCGTGACCGCCGTAGTACAGTCACCCGGTGATTCGCTCGCTTCGTCTGATCGCGATCGCGACGATCGTCCTGTCGATGATCGGGCTGGGGGTGATCGCCGGGCTGTTTCTGGTCGTCAACGCCGGCTGGGTCGGGGTGACGATCCCGCCATGGCTGACCGGGGTCCTCGGCAACCGGCCGCACGAGATCTGGCTCCCCGCGCTGATCGCCGGCTGGCTGGCGACGGCGGTGCTGCTGGCCGCGCTGGTGCTGTGGGGCATGTTCTATCTGTGGCGGCGGCGGCAGTACGAGTCGCTCGTGAACCGGCTCGAACGCGAGCTCGCCAAGTTGCGCAACTTGCCGTTCCTGGAGCCGGCGCCGCTCGAGGATCTTCCGGAGCTGCCGGACGCACAGGCTGCGCGCGTCATGCATGCGCTCGACGATGATGACGACGGCGATGCCTCGCCGTCGTCGCGCGCCGCGCCGCGGTAGCTGGCGAAGGCGCGAGCGGGCACGCGGTGAGGACCTTGCGCGTCGCTGTCGTGCGGCGGCGCTTCGGTGCTGGACCCGCTCGGGGCGATGATGAGCGGTGCCGCGGGCGCCCTCGTTGCCGCCATACGGCCGCGTCCCGGGGCTGTCCGATCGCGGGGGATGCGGCGCCAGTCACGTGTGTCGCGTTGGGGCGCGGGCTGCGAATTCGCCTGATGAGACCCGGACATGGCGCAGCGCGCCGATCGGGCGCCCCCGCAAGTTAGTTTGCTGCGCGGGCCGCGTGGATCATGCTGATCGGGTGAAAGCTCTCCTGGCCGTGGTGTGGTTCGGTGGTGCCGCAGCGGCGGCGCCGATCGCGAAATCAGCGGCCCCGGGCGCGGTGGCGCCGGTCACGAAATCACCGGCGGCCGGCGTGGCAGCGCGGGTCGCGAAGCCAGCGCCTCCCGGCGCCAAGCCCGCACCACAGGCGCTGCCGCCGCTGTGGATCGGCGTGTTCGACCCGAAGCTGCCGGTGCACCCGCCGTGGGACAACGCGAAGCTGACGCCGGTCCCGCACGCCGGCGCGGTCCACGTGCTGGCACCGCGCAGCGGCCCGGCAGCCGACGGCGACGTCGTCGTCGTGCATCCGCTGCTCGGCAAGGCAGCGGCCGGCAAGGTCGACCACGGCGCCGTCGTGCTCACAGACTTCGTGTTCGATCAGCGAGACGGCGACGACGGCGTGCTGGTGCTGCCGGGCGCCACGACGGTGGCGTTCATCGAGCCGAGCAAGGCCGATGTCGCGGCGATCCGCGCGACGCTGGGCAAGGCCGACGCGCTGGCGGGCGTCCGCCGCGCGCTCGCCGGGCTCGAGCTCGCCGCGATCGACATCGACGGTGATCGCAAGGCCGACGTGGTCGCGACCTACGGCTGCACCGCCTGGTTCGATGGCTCGTGTCAGTCGAAGGGCCAGTTCTTTTTGGCGCGGCGCGGAGCGCGCTGGGCGATCCTCGACTGATCGGGGAGTAACCGTGGCCGCGCGCGGGCGCTACCACGGCGCGACCGGAACCTCGCGCCAGCACTTGAGGTAAGCTCGCGCCGATGGGCGCCGCGCTGGTCTTGCTGCTTGTGGGGCTCGGTGCGCTGGCAGCCGGGGTGCTGATCGGCCGCTACTACGTACCCGACGATCGCCAGCTGCGGCGGACGGCTCGCCACAGCCGATCGTACATGCGGGCGCTGAGCCACCTGATCGCGCGCGATCACGACACGGCGATCAGCGAGCTGCGCACGGTCGTCGAGGAGAACGTCGACGAGACCGAGCCGTACTTCGCGCTCGGGGCGCTGTTCCGTAGCCGCGGCGAGCACGAGCGCGCGATCCGGGTGCACCAGGCGCTGGCGGTCCGCGAGCGCGACAAGCGCAAGCTGCGGCAGCGCGCGATGTACGAGCTAGGCCTCGACTTCCGCGCCGCGGGGATGCCGCGGCGAGCCACGCGCGCGATGGAGGAGGTCGTGCTCGAGGAGCCCGGCCACGAGGGCGCGCTGCGCGTGCTGGCGGCGCTCTACGAGGAGCAGGCCCGGTTCAACGAGGCCGCCGGGCTGTGGCAGCGGCTCGGTCGCCGGCGCGGCGAGGATACCAGCCACCGTGAGCACCACCTGCTGGTCGCCGCGGCGCAGGCGGCGCTCGGCCGCGACGACCTCGACTCCGCCAAGCAGCTGCTCAAGGCGGCGCAGAAGCACGAGGAGTCCGCGCACTTTTTCGCCGCTGCCGCCGAGCTCGCCGCCGCGCGCCACAACCATCGCGGCGCCAAGGACCGGCTGACCCAGGCGCTGGTCGCCGATCCAGCCCTGGCGCCGCACTTGTTACCCGGCCTGATCGCGGCGGAGCAGGGGCTCGCCGAGCGCGAGGCGCCGGACGACCGGGCCAGGCACGATGACGACGAGCTCGACGACGACGCGGTTGTTCCCGCGACGCCACGGCTCGCGGCCAGAGCCGCAGGCCAGCTCGCGGCAGCGTCGACGCTGGAGCTCGAGGCGGGCGCCCCGCGACCCCTCGCAGCGACGACGCCTACGCTCGGCGCAGGCGCGGAGGCGCTCGGCGCCGATGCACCACTGGTGGTCGGCGCGACCACGCTCGCGACCACGGCCACACCGGGTGCAGCCCCGTCCCGGCTCGGAGCGGGGGCAACGGCGCACGCAGGCGTCGCGACGCCACCGCTCGAAGCCGGCGGCCCGCCGCAGGTCGCGGCGGGGTCGGCGCCGGTCGCGACCACGTCGACCGCCGAGCTCATGGCCGCGGCTCCGCCGCTCGAAGCCACGACGACGACGATTCCGGGCGCGACGCAAGCGTCACCGTCGGTCGGTCCCGCCCTGGCCCGTGCCACCTCCCGAGCGCAGCCGCCGCCAACAGCGTTGTCCGGACGCGAGGCGGCACAGCCGTCGCCATTCGCTGAGGTCCGTGCGTCGTCGCGGACGACACCGCCGCGGATGTCGTCCGCGTCCGGGGACGACAACCCGCAGACGCTGTCGCCGTCCGTGGTTGCAGGCGTGCTGGCGGCGCTCGCGGAGGTCGAAGCGCAGACCGGGCCGCGGCTGGAGCTCGCGCTGATCCAGGCGCAGCTGGTCCCACCCGCGGATGCGGCCGCGCGGGCCGAGCTCGCGCACCAGCTGACGGCGCGGTTCCCGGCGTCGCTGGCCGCCCGGGTCGCGACGGCGCGGCTAGCGCTGGCGAGCGACGAGCTGGCCGTGGTGCGCGGCGCGCTGGCGGGGTTGGTGTCGGACCAGGGTGCGGTGGCGTGGGCGCTGCGCGGCCGCTGGCAGTGCGCTCACTGCGGCAACCGACCGGGGCCATTCAGCTGGCGCTGCGGTCAGTGCCGGCGCTGGAACACGCTGCGGATGGAGACCGGGATCGAGCCACCGCCGCAGCCGCCGCGCGAGCGCCGGGGCGCGCCGCGCGCCGCACGGCCGGACGCGCTGCTCGGCGCCTCGCCGGTCGAGGCGCTCCCCACCGCCACGCTCGATCCCGGGTTGAGCGATGCCGACCTCGCGACCGCCGGTGTTCGGCGCTCGCTGCTCGGCCGGGTCGGCGGCTGGGTCTCGGGCGCCTGGCGCCGCGACGCGTCCTGACCGCGTCTGCTATACCGGCGCAGTGCCGACGCTCGATCCATCGGGTGAGCCTTCTGGAGGCGTACCGCAACCGAGCGAACCGTCGGTCGGAACGGTCACCGGCTCGATCACCCAGCCGCTGACGGGACCGATCCCGCGCGGCCGGGTGGCGTGGTTCGGCGAGGGCGGCGCGCTGCGCCGGTTCGTGGTGCGCTGGGGCTTCCCGCTGTTCGTCGTGCTGGTGCTGTTCATCGGCCGTGAGGTCCTGCTGCCGTTCGTGTTCGCGGGCCTCATCGCCTACATCCTGTCGCCGGTCGTGCGCTGGATGGCGGAGCGCCCCAACGGAACGCGCCGGATGCCGCGCGGCCTGGCGATCGTGATCTGCTACCTGGTGTTCATCTCGCTGGCCGCCGGGTTCTTGCTGCTGCTCGTGCCGAGGTTATCGAACGACGTCGCGCGACTCGGCAAGGAAGTGCCGGGCCTGTACCAGCGGATCAACCAGGAGTGGACGCCCGAGGCCGCGCACTGGCTGGACGAGCGCTTCCACTCGCTGGCCGACGTCAAGCCCGCGCCGGAGGATCCGGTGACGTTCCTCGAGACGCCGCTGCCGCGCGGCACGGCGTTCACCGCGACGCCCATGCCCGGTGGTCGCTACGCGCTGCAGCTCGCCCCGCGTGGGGTCGATGTCAAGCTGCTGCCGGATGGCTCGTACCGCATCCAGGCCAACGAGGTGGGCAACGAGCCGACCACGCTCGAGGACAAGCTCCGGGCGTTCGTCCAGAAGTCGCTGGTGGGCCTGCAGTCGCGGATCAACGAGCTGCTGCGGCTCGGCCAGTCGCTGATCGCGGCGTTCATCCGCGCCATCTTCCTGTTCTTCTTCACGCTGATGATCGGCGCGTTCATCCTGATCGATCTCGAGAAGGTGCATGCGTTCCTGCGCAGCTTGTTCCCGATCAACGTGCGCGACGATTACGACGTGATCATCGCGGGCATGGATCGCGGGCTATCGGGGGTGATCCGGGGGCAGCTCTTGATCTGCGTCATCAACGGTGCGCTGACCTACATCGGGCTCCTGGTGTTCGGCGTCAAGTACGGGCTGATCCTCGCGGTCGTCGCGGGCCTCATGAGCCTGATCCCGATCTTCGGATCGATCTTGTCGTCGGTGCCGATCGTGATCGTCGCGCTGGCCTCCGGGGACGCGGGCATCGACGTGTTCCGTGGCGTCGTGATGACCCTGTGGATCATCGGGATCCACTTCGTCGAGGCAAACCTCTTGAACCCGAAGATCATCGGCACCGCGGCGCGGATCCATCCGGTGCTCGTGATCTTCTCGCTGTTCCTGGGCGAGCACGCCTACGGGCTGGTCGGGGCGCTGCTCGCCGTGCCGGTGCTGTCGGCGATCTCGGTGGTCTTCATGTACTTCTACAGAAAGACGTGGAAGGACGCGCCGCGGCCCCTGGGGCGGACCACCACCGGACCGATCCCCCGATCGTCGGAGACGGGACCGCTGGCGACGACGCGATCGAGCTCGTGATCTGGCGCATGGCGTGTGGCAGGGCTCGGCGCACAGGGAATGCCCGGTTGAAGCGATTGCCCGACGGTGGTACCCCAACGGGTATGGTACGGCTCCGCGTCCTGGTCGCGCTGGTCGCGTTGCTGCCGAGCGTGCGCACGGCATGGGCGCAGCCCGTCGATCCGTACAAGCAGCCGGCGCCGCTCGGCCCCGTGCTGGGACCCGCGGCAGCTCCGCCCACCCCTGCGGCGCCGAAGCCGGGACCGGCGGCGCCGACACCGGCGCCCGAGCCGGTGGCCCCGCAGGATCCGTACGCAGCCGCGCCGGTGGCGTCGGGGCAGGATCCGGTGCTGGCCGAACGCGTTGCGGCGGCGCTGGTCGCGCGTGCGCAGGAGCTGCTCGATACCCGCGTGTTCCTCGACGCCAAGCAACTCGCGGTCGAGGCGCTCGTGCAGAGCCCCAAGGGCGCCTCGTCGGACAGGGCTCGCGCGATCATCCACGCGGTCAACCAGGAGCTCGGGATCCCCGAGGACTCGCCTCGCCAGGAGCCGGCCCGGCCGGCCAAGCCGATCGAGGATGTCGACACCTCGCCGATCCAGGATCCGACCCAGGCCACCAGCCCGGTGGCGGCACCCGCCGAGGGCGGCCGGCGGAGTGGCCGGCTCGCGGCCAGCGTGCACGGCGCGCTGTACGCCGGCCTCGTCGGCACGACGGTCGGTGCGTTTCTATCGAACGATAGTCCAGCCAAGGGCGCGGTGCCGGTTGGCCTGAGCGTCGGGCTCGTCGGAGCGCTGGCGCTGCCCAGGCTGGTCGACAAGCTCGGCTGGACCGAATCGCAGGTGCGCGTCGTGGGCTCGGCGACGGTGTGGGGCGGGATGATCGGCGGGCTGTTCGGCGACATCGGCAAAACGGAAGGCACCACCGCGCGCGAGGTCCTGGTCGCCGCGACCGCCACATCGACCGTGGTCGGCCTCGCCGGCGTCGCCTATGCGCGGACCCACGAGCTGACGCGCGGCGACGTCGCGCTGGTCGATACGCTCGCCGGGATCGGCGCGGTCGGTGGGCTCACGCTCGGCATGGCGATGCAGCCGCGCGAGACCGAGGCGTACTCGCTCAACTCGGCGCTCGGCATCACCGCGGGCGTCGTGGTCGGTGTCGTGGCGGGGCCGCAGACCAACACCACGCCGCGGCGGATGGCGCGGGTGGCGAGCCTGTCGGCGGTGGGGGCCGCCGCGCCGTTCCTGCTCTACGCGGCGCTGTACGATCCGCAGTCGAACGCCGACGAGCGCATCACGGGCCTGTTGTCGACCGGCGGGCTGGTGCTCGGCGCGTACCTCGGCTTCCGGTGGACGCGTGGCATGGACGACGGTGGCGACACACTCGATGGCAAGCCTCGCAAGGAGGCCGAGGATGCCCCGGTCGCGCTGATCGGCCGCAGCTCCGCGGGGCGCTGGGGGATGGGCGGGATCGGCGTCCAGCCGCTGTCGCCGGTGCTCGCGCCACAGCACGGCATGGCGCTACAGGTGCTCGGCGCCACGTTCTGACGACCGGCGATCCGAAGCCATGCGAATCAAGAGCTGCGAGTCTTCGATTCCGGCGAGTCGTCGCACCGGCGAGGCTCTCGCACCAAGTGCAGCCGCCCCGGTGCCGGCAAGCCTTGTATGGAGCTGCGGAATCTACGACGCGCTACGGCCGCCGCACGCGGAATACGAGCGCTCCGCCGAGCCGGACGTCCTCGTAGTCGGCGAACCCGATCCGCTGGAGCCAGGTCCGCAACTCGCTCGGCTCGAACCGGCGGATCCCGGCGGCACGCGCGGCGAGCCGCCCGAGCAGCGACGGCGCCTCGGCGAACGTCGACCCGACGAAGTGCCCGCCCGATTGCAGCACGCGGCGGACCTCGCGGAACACCAGCTCGGGATCATCGTAGGCGTGGAGCGCGCCGGCGTTGTTGACCCCGGCGAACGCGCCGTCGACGAACGGCAGCGCGTGGGCATCGGCGCGGACCAGCACGACGTTGGTGTAGCCCGCCGTGCGTTGCGCGGCGACATCGAGCATCGCGCGCGAGATGTCGAGGCCCACGATGAGCGCCCCGGGAGCGGCGGCTGCCAGCGCGCGTGCGAACGCGCCGGGACCGCACGACAGATCGAGCCACGGTCCCGGGCGATCGTCGAGCCCGAGGCCGTGCTTGTGGATGAACAGCTCCCCGGACAGCCCGCCTACCGAGGCGCCGGCGCCCTTACCCGCGAACAGGCGGACGAACGTCGGCCGCCAGAACCGATCGTACATCCGCGCGACGAGCTCGCTCTCCATCAGGCGTTGCTCGGTGGTCACCGTGGGCGCCTCGCCCGCGCTGGTATCGATGAGATCGAGCAGCCCGGGCGACGTGGTCGGCTCGAGGGCGCAGGCCCGGCAGCGCGGCGCGCGCAGATCCTTGAACGGCACGTCGGCGCCGCACCGCGGACACGACAGAAGCGGCAGCACCGCTGGATCCACGAGGTGGTTGTAGCTGAAACCGGGATCGGAAGGTCACTCAGCGCCCAATCGCGTCCGCGAGGTACGCCGGACCGAGTACACCGGGCCGTGCATCGCACAACCGGTACCTTCACGCGGCTCGCCGCTGGCCGATTCTGTGGGGGAGGCCGCACGAGGCGCCGATTGACACGCCGTCTCGCGCCGGTCAGGCTCAGAACCTAGTGGTCCGCCGTTTCAAGATCTTGATCTGCCGCGGCCCCGAGTGCGGCGATCGCCGCGGCTCCGCCGTGCTCGGCGAGGCATTCAAGGCGGTGCTGGACGCGCACGGTGCGCGAGAGCACACCGTGCTGACGTGGCAGAGCTGCTTCGGACGATGCACGCAGGGTCCTAACGTTTTGGTGAGAGAGATCCTCACCACGGAACCAGCGGGCATGCTCGGGAGCGGGTTTGCCACGCTCCCGGGGCCGCGAGGTGCGACCGCCCTGTATAATCGAGTCGATCCGCAGCGCGTCGCGCACCTTGTCGCCGAGCACGTCGTTGGCGGGCAGATCGTGCGCGAGTACATCGAACGACCTGGTATTCACCTGAGTGACCCCGTAGTAGCGAGGACGAAAGATAGTTAGTTATGACGCGTACATCCATCGTCACTTGTCTGGCAGTACTGATGATGGCCTTGAGCGTGGGCTCGGGTTGTAAAGGCGAGAAGGTTGTCCAAGCGGACCCTCAGACCAAGGCCGATCTCGAGCGCTGTCTCAAGGACAAAGTCGAGAAGGAAAAGCTGATCAAAGCCGAGGAGGACGAGAACGCGCGGCTGATGCGCGAGAAGGGGAGCGGGGCCGAGATCACAGTCTCGATCGAGGGCAACGCGCTGACCGTCAAGCCCGGCGCTCCCGGCGAGATCCGGCCGATCGACGACAAGGTCGTCGGCGAGGCGTCGAAGGAATTCCTCAACGTCGTCGCGAAGTCGCGCGGCGCGATCCAGAAATGCTACGAGCAGGCGCTCAAGAAGAACACCGGGCTGCAGGCCAAGACCGTCACGCTGTCGGTGTCGGCGAGCTTCGCGCCATCGGGGCAGTTCAAGAGCTCGAACTTCGCGCCGTCACTCGGCGACACCTTCGATAACTGCATCCGCACCGTCGCGGCCAAGTGGGCGTTGCCGACGACCTCGCCGGCGATGACGTTCAAGGCCCAAGTCTCTCTAACGCCATCGTAGGCGCCGTCCCAGGCGCCACCTCCGCCAACCATGACCAAGCTCAAGGAGCTCGAGAAACGGCTCAAGCAAGAGCCGGAGAACCTCGGGCTCCGTGTGCTGGTTGCGAGCGCGCTGCACGAAGCCGGTCGGCGCGATGATTCGATCGAGCTGTACCGGTCGGTCGCGATCGCCTACCGCGATCAGGGCCGGCCGCAGCAGGCGATCACGGTGTGCCGCAGCGTGCTGGAGATCGCGCCCCGCGATGAGCGATGCCAGCAGCTGCTCGCGGCGCTCCTGGCGAGTCCGCAGATCGCCCGCGCGTCGCCGCAGCCGCCGATCGACCGGCTGACGCCTCCGCCGCTGCCGCGCCCGCCGCGCCCGGGGTTAGCCGCCGATGGCCCCGAGCCTCCGGAACGGCCAGACGGGTCCGACGCCGTCGAGCGGTCCGGCGACGATGGCGCGGAGCTCGAGCGTCGGTCGTTTTCCGACGTGACGCCGCTCCCGGCGCCGTTACCGTACCACGTCGCCGATCCCACGCAGTCGATACCCGTGGTCGGCCGCGCCGATCTGCCGTCGGGCCTGCAGGATGAGCTGGCGTCGTATCCGGAGATCGCCGGGATCGCGAATGCCGCGCGACAGATCTCGGCCTCGCTGATCGCCGCCAGCGCGCAGGCGCAGAGCTCGGAAGACGACGTCTCGGGCGAGCTCCAGACCCGCCGGCTGCCGCGGATCACCGCGGACGATCTCAGGAAGATCTCCGGGCCACCGCCGGGGTTGCTCGGCGAAGCCCACGCCGTCCCCGAGATCATCGACAGCGACGACGAGCCGACCCTGATGCCGCCCTCGGATCCGATCCCGTTCGGCGCCGGACTCACCGAGGACGAGCTGACCGAGCCGCGAGAGCTGCCGCTGCGGGCGCGCCCACCGTCGATTGCGCAGCCGACCGCGGCCACTGGACCGCTCGCCGGTGCGTTCTTCGTGCCGGTGCCGCCGCGTCATCGCGCCGCGGTGCTGCAGCGGTTTCGGCGCCGGATGGCGTCGCGTGGCATCACGGTGATCCGCCGCGGCGAGATCGGCCACGGGCTCATCATCGTGGTCCACGGCCTGCTCGAGCTGCGCGCCCAGCGAGCAGGCGGCGAGCGCGTCGTACTTGGCGCGATCGCACCTGGAGAATACGTCGGCGAGATGAGCCTATTGGCGCGTGCACCGGCTGCGGCGGAGGTGGTCGCGGCGGTCGACTCCGAGATCATGGTGCTCGGCGAGAGCGACTTCCACGAGGTCGTCGGCACGTACCCCGCGCTGCGGACCGAGCTCAAGCACGTCGCCGAGCGGCGCACGCGCGAGCATGGGCTGCGCCTGCATGACTGACAGGGTGTCGCGAAAGTGTCGCAAAACGCCCGAAGGTCGATCGCCGACTGCGCGGCCGAGTGCTTGCTGGCCGTAGCAAGCGCACCCCGGGCTCCGCGCCGACGAGGCCTAGCGTAGCGGAGCGAGCGGCCGATCGAGCCGATCAAGCGCAACGGCGTAGGCGCCGAGCGCAATGGCAGCGGTCGTGCCGAGCCGTGTGAGCCCGAGCCCGGTCACCTTCTGGGGCGTGTACGCGACGGTGTTCGTCGTTCCGGGTACGCGCACCGCACGCGTGGCGTTGCCGACCAGCGCGGCGAGCCCGGCCGGGTCGTCGAGATCGAGCACCTTGCACGGCAACCGGTCGACCGGCCCGCCGTCGGTCTCGATCGTGCCGTTCATCTCCTCGAGCAGCGCGGGGAGAAACAGCGGTGCGGCGCTGCTGATCCCGCCGCCGACCACCACGAGGCCGTCGATCAGCGCCAGCGCGTGGGCGATCGCGTTGCCTGCCACCTGGCCGAGTCGCCGGAACGCGTCCTGGGCGGCGCGGGCGTCGCCGGGAGCGCGGCCCGCCGCGATGTCCGCGATCCCCTTGGGCGCGGGCACGTCGTCGAGCGAAACGCCAGCCGCGGTAGCGAACGCGCCGCGGATCGCGCGGATGCTCACGCCTTCCTCGGAGCTGAGGTTCGGCTGGTCGCGGTGGCGCATCGTCCAGATCTGCCCGGCGCCCGAGTGGTCGCCGTCGACGAGCCGGCCATCGACGACGATCCCGCCACCAAACCCGGTGCCCAGCGTGAAGCCGAGCAGGTTGCGAAACCGCCGGGGCGTCCCCGCCGCCGCGAGTTGCTCGTTCACGAACGGCAGCAGGCCACCGAGCGCCTCGCCGTACGCGAACAGCGCGCCGTCGTTGTGAATGAAGGTGGGCAATCCGAGCTGCGCCTCGAGCATCGGACCGATCGGCACGCCGCCGCGGTAGCCCCGCAGGTTGGGAAGATCGCCGATGATCCCGCTGCGATAGTCCGCTGGGCCGGGGAACGCGAACGACACGGCCACGGCCTTCTGCCCGGTCTCCGCGTGGACCTTGGCGAAGCCGTCGCGGAGCTGGCCGAGACTGCGCTCCAGATCGTCCCCGTAGGACGGCAAGACATACGGCGCCTCGAGCACCATGCGGCCGCCCTGCGCGGCGTTGAACCGAAAGCTCGTGCCTCCGGCGTCGAGCACGAGCACGATCCGCTGATCGTTGCGTAAGGCCTGGTCGATCACGATGCGCTCCGCTGCAAACAGCGGAGGCATCCTCGCACGTCTGGTCAGGCAGGGTGAACCCGCGCGGCCTATCCGCGCCTGGCTTTCAAGATCCGCTCGAGCGCCATGCCCGCGGCCCGGGCGGCGAGCGCGAGCTGGTCATCGAACGTGTGGCGCTGGCGGTGCTCGCCGAACAGCACGCCGACGACGCGCTCGCGCACCGCCACGGGCACGAGCAGGATCTCGGGTGGACAGGCGCCCAGGATGGCGATCAGAAACGTGCGGCTCGCCTCGTCGTGCATCGGGCCGCGATACGGCAACCGGGTGCCCACGATGTCCTGGAGGGTCGATGCCTGGTCGAGGCGCAGCGAGGCGTAGGGCATGACGGCAGGCTTGGGCGTCATCGCGAACAGCTCGAGCTCGGTGCTGGCCTTGCCGGCGGTGTGTCGCGTGACGAAGAACCCGGCGCGGTGGTGCGTCTCGGCGAGGTGAGCGACCATCACGTTGACGACCTGGTCGCGGCTCTGCGCGTGCTCGAGGACGCGGATCAGGTCGATCGCGCGGGCGGTGGCATCCTCGAGCGCGCGCACCATCGCGCGGCTGCCCGAGTCGGCGGGCGACGGCAGTGACGGCGGCCCGACCACGAGCGGCGACGAATCGACGCTCGCCATCGGGATCACGTTGCGCTCGTCGTCGTCCTCGCTGCCGGGAATCGCGCCGAGCAGCGGGGGCGGGATCGTGGTGCCGGGCGGGCCCCAACCGTCGTCGATCGGGTCGTGGTTATGGCGCCGCGACACCGGGCCGGAGAGCCCGGGGCGCGATGCCGCATCGCGATGCGACATGCCGGACGCGAGCTCGGCCGGGCTCAACACGAACGAGCCCGGGCCCCGCGGCTGGTCGTCGGCGCCGTCGTCCTCGACGATCACGGCAGGCCGGATCGCGGCGCCGCGCGACGCTGGGGGCGGCGGCGCCACGGCATAGGGATTGGTGTCGGCGTAGCTGGAGGGCGCCGGCGGGGCCGCCAGCAAGTCGGGACCTGTGTCGTCACCCGGCGGCGCGGCGTGGATATCGAGGGCCGTCGGGCCGTCGAGCGGGTAGGGGCGCTCGTCGCTGGTCTCGGTGTCGCGGTGTGGGCGCACCATGCCAGACGCGGGCGCAAGCCCGACCTGCGTCTGCCGCTCGGGCCGCGACTTCCGGGACGCCAGGACGACGATGTTGGTCTCGCCGGTGTCCTGGTCATCCTCGTCGTCATAACCATCGTCGTCGCCGGGAGGCCCCGCCGGATCCAGGAACAGCTGCTCCGGGGTGCCGCGCGGTCGATCGAGCAGGATCGGCTGCGATTCGCGGCCGTGGATCGCCGCGTCGGGCTCGAGGTCGACGTCGCTCGCCCCGCGCGCGGCGGCGCCGCGCGACCGCGCGCGGCGATCGAACGGGCCCGTGCTCGAGTCGCGTGACGCGGTCGCGAGCGCGTCCTGGTCGATGACGATCCGTGGCTCGTCGGCGTCGATCGCTCGATCGGCGTCGGCTCTGAGGTCGACCTCGCCGGCGCGCGCGTAGAGCTCGGGCGGATCGCTCTTCACGATCCGCCGGCGCTGCGCGAGGTTGCGCGGGGGCATGGTGTCGTCGTCGAGCAATCCGCCTTGCTCGATGACGATCAGCGGCTCGTCGTCCTCTTCGGGCTCCGGCGTTGGCAGCGGCGGTCGGATCGACGGGGCGCGTCGGCCCGACAGGCGGATCTCGCCGGACTGGCTCCGCGCGCGCGGCTTGTCGGGAACGCCATCGTCGGCGGTCGCGCGCCCGGGTGCAACCGGCGGCGGGATCAGCGGCTCGTCGACGAGTGGCGGGCCGTCGTCGTCGTCATGACCGGGTGCGCTGGCTCGCGCGGGGCGGGCCGCGCCGTACGGAAACGGCGCCAGCGTGCCGGGGAGCGTCGCCCGAGCGGCGCCGGCCGATCCCGATGAGGTCGGGTCGGTAGACGGCGAGCTCTCGACCGCCGGTGGATTCGCAGACGATGCCTGTGCGGCGCCGTGTACGGGCGGCTCAGACGATTCCGGTCCAGCCGCTGCGGGTTTGGTGGACGATGCCTGTGCTGCGACCGGTACATATGCCATGGGCGATGCCTGTGCCTCGGACGATCCGGGGGCGGCGACCTTTGCGGGTTTTGCGACCGATGCATGTGCCTCGGACGATCCGGGTGCAACGGGCTTTGCGGGTTTCGCGACCGATGCGGCTGCCTCGGTCGATGCGGGGTTCGCGCGGGGGGCGCCGGGGGCGGATGTCGCGTTGGGGGCGCCGGGGGCGGATGTCGCGTTGGGGGCGCGTGCGGCAGCCAGAGATGCCGCAGCCGCGGGGCCCGGAGCCGCCGCAGCCTTGGCGGGTCTTGTGCCGGGGGCCTGCGCCGCGGCCTGCGCGGCCGTCGCTGCCTCGCCGGTCGCGGCCGCGCTCGCTGGATCACCAGGCGTTGCGAGCGGCCGGAGATCGAGCTCGTCACTGTTGGGGCGCGCCACGTTGACCGGGCCGGTGACCGGCGCGATGGCACGGTGGCGCGTGGCGTTGACCTTCCCGGTCAGGCCCTTGGTGCGCGGTAGCCGCGCGGAGCTCGTTGCCTTGATCGGCGATTCTGCCTCCGCGTCCGCAATCGACAGCAGGCGCTGCCCCAGCGTCGTCACGTGACCGTAGTAGTGCGCCAGGCACCACGCGATCTGCATCTGGGTCGCGACCGCCCGCACGACGTACGCGCCGGTGAAGAACGCGATCTCGTCGACGGCGTGACGATCCGACGGATCGCTCATCGCGACGGTCAGGTTGTTGTCGCCGTCGAGCGAGACCGGGATCGCGCGCAGCTCGATCGCCATGTCGCCGGGGATCGTCTCGACGACCTTGGGCGTCAGCCGCGCGAGCATGTTCGGGTTGACCTGCGGCACCAGCAACCGGGCGCGGTAGAAGTCGGTCAGATCGTCGTCGCCGATGGCACCGGTGGTGACCAGCTGCTCGCCGAGCGTGCCGCCGATGCTGGCGACACGCGCACGCGCGTCATCCAGGGCGTTGGAGGAAACCAACCCCGAGCGGACCAATAGCGCCCCGGCATCGTCGGCCACAGTGTTTCAACGTCGAGAGACTCGTAGGACACGGACAATCCCCGGTCCTTGAGCGATCATGCGGACAGGCCGGCAGTCATGTCAACAAACCCGCGGATCTACCTGGACTTCAATGCGACCGCTCCGCTGGGCGCCGACGTGCGTGCAGCGATGACACGGGTGATCGCTGACACGGGTAACCCGTCATCCATCCATGCGGAGGGGCGTCGTGCACGAGACCACATCGAGCGCGCCCGCGACCAGGTCGCCGGGTTGCTTGGCCGGCCGCGCGAGCAGGTGGTGTTCACGAGTGGGGGAACGGAGGGCAATGCGCTCGGTGTGCTGGCCCTCGCGCTGGTGGCGGAACAGCGCGGCCTACCTCGCGTCGTCGCCGCCGCGGCGATCGACCACCCGTCCTTGCGGGGCGCGGTGGCAGCGCTCGTGAGCCGAGGCTGGCGATCGGCGCCGATCACCGTCACTGCCGAAGGCGGGCTTGCGGTGGGCGCGCTCGCGGGCGTGGGGTTAGTCACGATCGCCGCGGTCAACCACGAGCTCGGCACGATCGCGGACCCGCAGCTCGTCGCGGCAGCGCGGGCCGCGGGGGCCCTGGTCCATGTCGACGCCGTGCAGGCGGCTGGCAAGCAGGCACTGGCGGGGCTCGACGCCGACGCGATCGTGATCTCGGCGCACAAGCTCGGCGGGCCGCAGGGCGTCGGAGCGCTCGCGATCTCGCACGACGGCGGGCTGCCGCTGATCGAGGCCGGCCATCAGGAGCGTGGCCGGCGGCCCGGGACCGAAAATCTGTTGGGAATCGTGGGGCTTGGCGCGGCGGCAGCGCGCGCAGGTGCGGTGCCCTGGGAAGCGGTCACGGCGCTGGGCGAGCGGCTCGAAGCGGGGCTCCGCACCATCGACGGCGTCCGGATCCACGGCGCCGGCACACCCCGGATCGGCGGCACGATCAACGCCGGGTTCGCCGGGGCGCGCGGCGAGTCGATCGTGATCGCGCTCGATCTGGCGGGCATCGCAGCGTCGACCGGGGCAGCCTGTACCTCTGGGTCGGTGCAGCCGTCGCCGGTGCTGCTGGCGCTCGGGCTCGCGCCGCAGCAGGCTCGTGAGGCGGTGCGATTCAGCCTCGGCCTGAGCACGACCACCGAGGAAGTGGACGCGGTCCTCGAACGGTTGCCGGCGATCGTGGCACGCGCGCGCCGCTACCAGGCGGTCGCTGCGGCGACCGGCGCATGACCTCGACGGCCTCTGTTCTCGCTGATGACGTCGTGCGTCGAGCGCGATATCGAGGTCCGCTCAGATCCTGCGAGGATCCAGACAACATGCTGTAATTGTATACAATCTGACGTCGGCGATCGAGCCCGGGTCCGCCGCAGGTCGCTTGACGTGCTGCGCGGCGGCAGGGTATCCCCACGTCATGCGTGACGTCGTGATCGTCGGTGCCGCGCGCACCGCCATAGGAAGCTTTCTCGGATCGCTCGCGCCGATCCCTGCGACCAAGCTCGGCGCGATCGCGATCAAGGCTGCGCTCGAGCGCGCCGGGGTTGCCCCGAGCGACGTCGCGCTGGTGCATATGGGCATGGTGCTTCCCGCGGCCACGGGGCAAGCGCCCGCGCGCCAGGCCGCACTGTTCGGCGGGCTGCCGCAGAGCGTACCGTGCGTGACGGTCAACAAGGTGTGCGGCTCCGGCCTCGAGGCCGTGATCGGCGCGGCGCGCGCGATCGCGGCCGGTGAGATCGAGGTCGCGGTCGCCGGCGGCATGGAGTCGATGTCGAACGCGCCGCACGCGGCTCGCGGGTTGCGCGGTGGCGTCAAGATGGGCCCGCTCGACACCGTCGATACGATGGTCCACGACGGGCTGTGGGACGCGTACTCGAACCAGCACATGGGCAGCTGCGCCGAGATCTGTGCCAAGGAGAAGGGCATCCCGCGCGGCGTCCAGGACGAGCACGCCGCCGAGAGCTATCGCCGCGCGCTCGACGCGATCAAGCAGGGCCACTTCAAGGCCGAGATCGCCGGCGTGCAGGTCGCCGACCCCAAGAGCAAAGGCGCCGAGATCACGATCGATACCGACGAGGAGCCCGGCCGCGGCAACATCGCAAAGCTGCCGAGCCTGCGCACGTCGTTCCAGAAGGATGGCACGATCACCGCCGGCAATGCGTCGTCGCTCAACGACGGCGCCGCGGCGGTCGTCCTGATGAGCGCCGACGAGGCGAAGCGGCGGGGCGCCAAGATCCTCGGCCGGCTCGTCGCCTCCGGCTATCACGCGCAGGCGCCCGAGTGGTTCACCACCGCGCCGACCCCGGCGATCACCAACGCGCTCGGCCGCGCGAAGTGGACGGCCAAGCAGGTCGACCTGTGGGAGATCAACGAGGCGTTCTCGGTGGTCTCGGTCGTGAACAACCAGATGCTCGGCCTCGACGCTGCCAAGGTCAACGTGTGGGGCGGCGCGGTCGCGCTCGGCCATCCGATCGGCGCGTCGGGTGCGCGGATCCTCGTCACGCTGCTGCACGCGATGGCAGCCCGCGGCGCCACGACGGGCGGCGCGTCGCTGTGCATCGGCGGCGGCGAAGGCATCGCGTTGCTCGTGGAGCGGCCCTGAGATGACCATCGTCAACAAGCTCGGTGTGCTCGGTGCCGGGCAGATGGGGCAGGGCATCGCCCAGGTGGCCGCGCAGGCCGGGCTCGATGTCATCATCGTCGATGCGGTGCCTGACTTCGCGCAGGCCGGGATCGGCAAGATCAAGAAGCAGCTCGATCGACTGGTCGAGCGCGGCAAGCTCGAGGCGGCCGTGCGCGACGAGACGCTGGGGCATCTGAAGGCGGCCAACGCGCACGCAGACGTCCGCGATTGCGATCTCGTGATCGAGGCGGCGCCGGAGCGCGAGGAGCTCAAGCTCGCGATCTTCAAGAGCCTCGGCGAGGTCTGCAAGGCCGAGGCGATCCTGGCCTCGAACACGTCGTCGATCTCGATCACCAAGATCGCGGCGGCCTCTGGCCGGCCGGATCGCGTGATCGGCATGCACTTCATGAACCCGGTGCCGGTGATGAAGCTCGTCGAGATCGTGCGCGGCTTGCAGACCGGCCAGGCGACCTACGACACCACCGTCGAGCTCGCGCAGCGGTTCGGCAAGACCACGATCGGCGCGCGCGACATCCCTGGTTTCATTGTCAACCGGATGCTGATCCCGCTGCTCAACGAGGCGTGTTACGGCCTCTACGAGGGGCTCGGCACCGCGCCGGACATCGACACCGGCGTGCGGCTCGGTCTCAACCACCCGATGGGGCCGCTCGAGCTCGCCGACCTGATCGGCCTCGACACCTGCCTCGCGATCGCCGAGGTCCTGCACCGCGAGCTCGGCGATGACAAGTACCGCCCGTGCCCGCTGCTGCGCCAGTACGTCGCCGCGGGATGGCTCGGCAAGAAGGTCGGCCGCGGGTTCTACGAGTACGATTCCCAGGGTCAGAAGAAAGCCTGAGCTCATGCAACTAAGCCCGACTGAAGAGCAGGCCGCCGTCCAGCGGACCGCACATGACTTCGCGATGCAGGAGGTCCTGCCCAAGGCCGCCGAGATCGATCGCGAGCACCGCCATCCAAGCGAGCTGGTCGCGCGCATGGCCGAGCTCGGCTTCCTCGGCATCGCCGTCCCCGAAGAGTACGGCGGCTCCGGGTTCGACAACGTTTCGTACGTGCTCGCGATGGAGGAGATCGCGCGCGCGTGCGCGTCGACCGCCGTGATCATGAGCGTGAACAACTCGCTGGTGTGCGATCCGATCCTGCGGTTCGGCACCGAGGCTCAGAAGCAGCAGTGGCTGGTGCCGCTCGCGCAGGGCAAGCTGCTCGGGTGCTTCGCGCTCAGCGAGCCCGAGGCCGGCAGCGATGCCGCGGCCCAGAAGACGATCGCGGTACGCGACGGCAGTGACTGGGTGATCAACGGCACCAAGAACTGGATCACCAACGGCCCGGTCGCCGATGTCTGCGTGCTGTTCACGATGAACGATCAGGCCGCGGGCCATAAGGGCATCACGGCGTTCATCCTGCCGATGAAGACCAAGGGCGTGCGGACCGGCAAGCCCGACGACAAGCTCGGGATCCGCGGCAGCAAGTCGTCGCAGATCTACCTCGACGAGGTCCGGTTGCCAGCGGACGCGCTGCTCGGCGAGGTCGGCAGCGGATTCAAGGTGGCGATGTCGACGCTCGATGGCGGCCGGATCGGGATCGCCGCGCAGGCGGTCGGGATCGCGCGCGCGGCGCTCGAGGATTCGCTCGGTTACGCGCAGCAGCGCCGCACGTTCGGCAAGCCGATCGCGCAGCACCAGGCGATCGCGTTCAAGCTCGCCGACATGGCGACCGAGATCGACGCGGCGCGGCTGCTCGCGCTGCGCGCGGCGTGGCTCAAGGACCACAAGAAGCCGTACGGCAAGGAGGCCGCGATGGCCAAGCTGTACGCGTCCGAGGTCGCGAACAAGGCAGCGCGCGAGGCGATCCAGATCTTCGGCGGCAATGGCTACGTCACCGAGTTTCCGGTCGAGCGCCACTTCCGCGACGCGAAGATCACCGAGATCTACGAGGGCACCAGCGAGATCCAGCGCCAGGTGATCGCGAGCTACCTGACGAGGGGCGGATGACCGTCGCCGTGGCCGTGGCGCTGGCGCTGGCGCTGCTCGTCGGCTGCGCCGGCAAGCACACCGACACCGCGGTACCTGCGGCGGGCGAGTCCACCGCGAAGTCCAGCAGTGACGACATGGTGCCGCCCGAGAAGATGGACGAGATCAACCACAGCCTCGAGCGCAAGCGCCAGATCATGGCGCACTGCCTGGCGACCGCGGTCGACAACAAGGAGCTGCCGAAGAACGCGCGCGGCAAGGTCACCGTCGAGATCGTGATCACGGGCGGCAGGGCCAACAACGTCAAGGTGGTGCGCACGTCGCTCGAGTCCAAGACGCTGAGCGAGTGCGTGATCAGCCACGTCAAGGAGATCCAGTTTCCGGATCTGCCGAAGCCGTACGAGACGTCGTACACCTACGGGTTCGAGGCGATGTAATGCGCTCCGGGCCGCGGTCGCCGCGGCTTGCCCCGATGATCGGTCTGGCGCTGGGGGCATGCGGCGGCAGTGCGCGGCCGGTCGATCCGGGCCCTTCGATCTCGGCGACGCCGCTGACCCGCGTCGTGGTCGAGGACAGCGAGCTCGACGACGGGGCGCAGGTCGTCGGTGCCAGGGGCCACCTGGAGGATGCGGCGGTCGACGCGGCGCTGGCACCGCACCGCACGGCGCTGACCCGGTGCTACACGCAGAAGGTCGGCCGGCGGACCTGGCTCGGCGGTCGTGTCGTGCTGCGCTGGGCGGTCGGTGCCGACGGTGCGCTCACCAGCGTGCGGATCACCGAGAGCGATCTCGGTGCGTGGCCGGTCGAGAGCTGCCTGCTGTCGATCGCGCGCCAGGTGAGCTTCGGTACGCCGATCGGCGGGGCCGCCGAGGTCACACTGCCTCTCGAGCTCTCGGTCGCCAAGCCGCTGGCGATCTCCCAGGAACCACCCGCGGCGAAGGCCACCAGCGCGCTGCTCGCCAAGCTCGATGCCTGCGCCAAGGGCAAAGCCAAGCTCGCCATGCCCCACGACGTCGCGCTCACGATCTATCTCGGACCGCGCGGCGCCGCCGCGTCGATCGGCTTTGCCTCCGCGATGGACCTAGACGACGACTGGGCGGCGTGTGCCGAGAAGGCGGCGCTCGGCTGGCGGGTGCCGGAATCGAAGGGGCAAGTCACCAAGCTTGCGCTACGGTACCGACCTCGCTAATGGATTTCGAGCCCACCGAAGATCAGCACCTGATCCAGCGAACCGCGCGCGAGTTCGCCGATCGTGTCCTTGCACCCAGCGCCGCTGCGCGCGATGTCTCGGGAGAATTTCCACTCGCGGAGCTGCGCGAGCTCGCGCGGCTGGGGCTGCTCGGGATCGCCGTCCCCGAGGCGCTCGGCGGGTCCGGCGCTGGCATGGTCGCGTACTCGCTCGCGATGCAGGAGCTCGCGCGCGGCGACGCGGCGGTCGCGGTCGCGACGTCGGTGACCAACATGGTCGCGGAGCTGATCGCCAGCCACGGTAGCACCGCGCTCGCGGCGAGCTGGGTGCCGCGCCTGCTCGATGGGGAGCTGGTGTGCGGCGCGTTCGCGCTCAGCGAGCCCGATGTCGGGTCAGATCCGGTGGCGATGCGCACCATGGCCATCAAGACCGCCACCGGTTGGCGGTTGTCCGGAACCAAGCAGTGGACCACGAGCGGTGATCACGCGGGCTGCATGGTGGTGTGGGCGGTGACCGAGCCCGGCGCGGGCCACCAGGGCATCACCGCGTTCGTCGTGCCCGGCAAGATCGCCGGCCTCACGGTGGCGCGGCTCGAGGCCAAGCTCGGCCTGCACGGCTCGTCGACCGCGCAGCTGGTGTTCGACAACGTCGAGCTCGGTGATGGCGCGGTGCTCGGCCACGTCGGTGGCGGCTTCGCGCTGGCGATGATCGCGCTCGACGGCGGGCGGATCGGCATCGCGTCGCAGGCGATCGGTATCGCGCGCGGCGCGCTCGAAGCGGCGCTGCGCTATGCCGGCGAGCGCAGGACGTTCGGCGAGCCAATCATCAAGCACCAGGCGATCGCCAACATGCTGGCGGACGCGGCGACCTGGCTCGATGCGGCGACGCTGATGACGCTGCGCGCCGCCGAGCGCAAGGAGACCCGGCAGCCGTTCTCGCAGCAGGCGGCGATGGCCAAGCTGTTCGCGACGGAGCGCGCGTGGCAGATCTGTGACATCGCGCTCCAGGTCCACGGCGGGTATGGCTATGTCCGCGACTTTCCCGTCGAGCGTGCGCTGCGCGACGTGCGGGTCACCCGGATCTACGAGGGGACCAGCGAGATCCAGCGGCTGGTCATCGCGCGCAACCTCCTGAGGTGATCATGCTCGATGGCAAGCGCTGCATCGCGAAGGTCGTGGCCGCGCTCGCGATCGCGGGGTGCGGGCATCGCCCTGAGCCGGCCGCGCCGGCCGCGCCGGCCGCCTCCCAGACCGGTCGCGCAGCCGCGGGCGAGGCAGCCGCTTCGCGCGACGCGGCCGTGCAGGCACCGGAGGCATCCCAGGACGAGCGGCTCGCGGCGATCCAGAAGGCGATGAACGAGCTCGACGAGGCCGCGCAGCAGTGCTGGGCTGCGGCGGCGACCCAGCGGTTCGATATCGAAGGCGAGCTGGCGCTCCGGATCGACATCGCCGCCGGCGCGTCGCAGGTCACGGTCGCGCGAGAGGCCGTACACAATCCGGCGCTGACCGCCTGCGTCCAGCGGCTGCTCGCGGGCTATCGCTGGGCGCCGCCGCTGTACGGCCAAACGATCCAGCTGCCGTTCAAGTTCCGCGCGCCCGACGGCCAGAACACGATCGATCGGTCGCTGGTGACCTGGAACGGCCAGGCCAAGGTTTCGGTGGCGGTGCTGCTCGACGAGAACAACTCCGGCAACGATGCCGCGTCGATGTTCGAGCTGGCCATCGCCGCCGGCGGCAGCACCGGTCTGCGCGGGGCCGATCGCGCCGAGCTCTGGTACTTTCTCGGCGATGGCACCGTGACCTCGCTCGAGGCAGCCGGCACGCCGCGCCAACCGGCCGCGCCGCGAACGCGCAGCGTCGCCGCCGGAGACATGATGTACGTGCCCAAGGGCGCCGCCCGCGAGGTCGGTTCGCTGCACGGTGATCTGCACGCGGTGATCGTGGCGGTGCCCGGGGGGCGTGAAGGCGCCGCGCGGGCCGGGGCGCTGCCGACCCGCGAGGTGAGCCGCGCGGCGCCACGCGCGGCAGCCCCGGTGATCTTGCCAGCGGCCGGCGCGAAGACGTTCGGGCCGGCCACGATCTTCGCCGATGCGGACACGATCCACGACAAGTCACTCGCCGCCTCGATCCTCGTGCTGCCGGCCACGGGCAAGGTCCCCGAGCACGTCCACGCCGGCGAGACCGAGTTGCTCTATATCCTCGCCGGCAGCGGCACGATGACGGTCGCCGGCGTCGAGCTCGCGGTGACGCCGACCTCGGTCGTGCAGATCCCCAAGAATACCAAGCACGCGTTCACGGCCACCACCTTGGTTCGCGCGGTCCAGATCTACACCCCCGGTGGCCCCGAGCAGCGCTTCAAGCCTGCTCGGTGACGTCGCCCGCGGCGGCTGGCATCACGAGCAGGCCCAGCGGCCACGCCGGCGCGCGGAGAGCGCGGACGCGCGTCGGTACGCTGTAGGTGTAAGTGCGGTCACGCCCTCGGTGGTTTCGGCATCGGGGGGCCGTGTGGATGCTAGAGTCGCCCCACGTCGTTTAGCTCAGAGGTCCTCATGATATTTCGCTATCTGCGGTTGGGTCTTGCCGTCGCGATGACCCTGGCGGCGGTTCCGAGCTGCGGGATCATCAGCTCCGATGTCGCGAGCTTCGATCTCGCGTTACCGGACAAGAAATTCTCCATCAATGCAAATAGCTGGCAGGTCAACCAGACCGACGCCGACCTGGTCCTGTCGACCAGCTGCGCGACGCAGCCGGCGCTGTGCAGCGCCGCGGCCGAGACGGCGTGCGCCACCGGGTGCCGTGGCACGTGCAACGCGGCGAAGACCTGTGATCTGTCGCTCGACATCAGCCTGGCTCAGCTGGTCAACATCGCGACCGAGAAGCCCGATCTCGCGTCGTTCACGAATCAGTCGGTGATCAAGGTGTCGGTCGATAGCGTGACCTACGAGATCACGAAGAACGGGCTCAATGTCGAGATCCCCGAGCTCACCGTGTATGTCGCCCCGATGTCGGTGATCTCGGCCAGCGAGGCCACAGCGATCGGGACGATCGATCCGATCCCGGCGGGCTGGACCACGACCGAGGCGCAGTCGATCAAGTTCACCGCGACCGGACGCGACAAGCTCGTCGACGTCATGAGCACGTACAAGACGCCGTTCAACGTGATCGTCGGTTCGTCGATCCTGGTCACCTCGGGCCAGCAAGTGCCGACCGGCCAGCTCGACGCAGTCGTGCACATCACGGGTCACGCCGGCCTGTGATGTGCCTGTGACGTGAACATGGCCGTGCCGGCCGTCGTTCCCCGTCGTGGGTGATGTATGGTTCGGCTCCGTGGCGCTATCGGTCCTCCCGCTCGATCTTGCGCGCTGGGACGAGTCGGCTCGTGACAGCCTGGTGTTGCCGGTCTTCAAGGACGATCGCCCGCTGCGCGGCGCGGCCGGGCTCGCCGACTGGCGGCTGTGTGGCCGGCTGTCGCGGCTGGTCAAGGGCAACCGTGCTACCGCCGAGGCCGGCGAAACGCTGATGCTCCCGCCGGGCCGTCGCCTGCGGTTCGCGCGGATCCTGTGGTTCGGGCTCGGCGATGCCAAGGGGTACTCGGACGAGCGGTTTCGAGACGATCTCGCGTGGATCCTCGAGGTCGTGGTGTCCGCTGGGGTCACCGACTGGGCGCTCCAGGCGCCGGGCCGGGCCTCGGGGCTGATCGGCGCGCGGCGGGCGGTCGAGATCATGCTCGAGCACCAGGCGCTGGTCGACCAGCCGGTCACGCTGCTCGAGGATCCCGCCGGCCAAAAAGACATTGCCGAGCTGCTCCGGCAATCGCGGTAGCGGCGCTAGGTCAGCCAGTGCCAGAGCCGCTCGAACATGGCGACCACCGTGGCGCCGAACGCGACTAGCAGGGCCATGTCGATCGCCACACAGGCGTGGCCGATCACGATCCACAGACCGTCGCCCTCGAGTACGCCGATGGCGTAGATGAACAGCGGGATCAGGAACATCAGGTTCGAGCCCGGAATGGGGAGCGGCAGCGAGAGCCCGAGCGCCAGCAGCACGATGCCCGCGCCGATCAACCGAGGCTGGATCGCGACCTCCCAGCGCCGATGCGATAGCCGGGCGAGCCCGCGGGCGCGCCGGGTGAGCAGCCCGAGCACGCGATCGAGCATCGCCATCGCCAGCTCGCGGCGGCGGGCCCGGGCCGGCAGCCACGGCTGGCGGCGGCCGATCATCAGCTGGGACCCGATCAGCGCGATCGCCAGGCCAAACGGGGTCGACAGCCCGACGAACGGGATGGCGATCAGGCTCAACACGCCGATCAGAAAGCCGAACCCGCTCTCCGCGGCCTTGTCGACGAGCGCGCCGACGGTGATCGAGGCAGCGCGCGGCTCCGCGGGCGACGGGGCGCTGTCGTGGGCGCCCAGGTCGCGGAGCAGCTCGTCGAGCCGGAGCCGGCGCGGCGGTTCGGCCGCGATGGTTGCGCGCGCGGTCTCGACGTCCACGCTGCGACCATAGCTCGAATGGCGCCGCGAGCCGGTTGTTTCGGCGCGGCCGCGAGCCGCGTGCGGTGGGCCTGGCAGCTCGTCGCGCGGGCGCATCCGAGTCGCCGCGCTACTCGAGGGTACCGGACTCGGCGAGCTTGCCGATCTCGCGGAACTCCATGCGGATCGCGCGCTCGAGGTGCTCGTGGGTCAGCGAGCTGCCCTCCTCGGCGGCCAGGAACGCAGCGCGCAGCGCGGCATTGCGGATGTAGCCACCCGACAGCCGGAACCGCTGCGACAGGCCGGCGAAGTCGAGCTTGCCCTGCACCGGGACCTCCGGCGGGATCAGAGATCGCCAGAGTTGCTCGCGCATCTCCTCATCGGGGAACGGGAAGGTCACCCGGTAGGTGAGGCGGCGCTTGAAGGCCGGATCGATCGAGTTGCCGAAGTTGGTCGTGAGGATCGCGATGCCTTCGAAGCTATCGAGTCGCTGCAGGAGGTAGTTGACCTCCATGTTGGCGTAGCGATCGACCGACGACTTGACCTCGGTGCGCTTGGCGAACAGCGAATCGGCCTCGTCGAACAGCAGCAAGACCTGGCCGTCCTCGGCGGCGTCGAACAGCGAGCCCAGGTTCTTCTCGGTCTCGCCGATCCACTTCGACGTGATCCGCGAGACGTCGACCCGGTAGAGCTCGAGCCCGAGATCGCGTGCGATCACGCCGGCCACCATCGTCTTGCCCGTGCCGGGGCTGCCCTGGAACAGCGCGGTGATGCCCCGCGAGCTGGTCATCGAGCGATCGAACCCCCACTGCTCGTAGACCTGTTTGCGGTGGCGGACGCGCGCGGTGAGCTCGAGCAGCGAGTCGGTGATGTCCTCGGGGAGCACGATGTCAGCCCAGCTGGCGAGCCGGGTCACGCGGTTCGCCGTGGTGCCGAGCCGGTTCTCGAGGTGCTGCCGCACGGTGTCGTCGAGCTCGCGTATCCAGGCCGCGGGGTCGGCGGGCCGATCGGGGCGGCGCGCCACCTCGGCGCACACACGCTCGACGATCCCGGGTCCGACGCGGTAGCGCGCTGCGAGCTCGCTGGCGTCGGGCAGCTCGATGTGGTGGCGATCGAGCGCCACCGCCCATGTTTCGCCGCGCAGCTGCTCGTTGCGCTGCGGCAGGTCGAGTAACAGGTATCCTGGCTCGAGCGGGATCCGCGCGTCGGGGGGCAGCCGCAGCGCGATCGGCCCGGGATGATTGCGCAGCGCCGCGCCGAGCTGCAGCTTGGTGTCGGGATCCTCCGACGAGGTCAGCTCGAGCCCGTCGACGCACGGCAGCAGCCCGCGCAGCATCGCGCGCCGCAGCACCGCCTCGAGCGTCTGGGCGGCGCGGCTCGGGTCGCGCGGCATCGTCGACATGTCGATCACGCCGAGCGAGCGGCCGGCGCGCGCCGCCAGCGAGGTCAGCAGCGTGTGGCGCCCGGACCCGGTGCGGCCGCGCACGACGATGCGGACCGGCTCGTCGTCGCGCGCCCCGGCGAGGAACCGGACGGCCTTCACGACGACGGCGCGCGGCAGCTGGAGCTCGCCGAGGTCGCGGTCGACAACACGGATCTTGAGGTGTTGATCCGGCTCGCCCTCCGGGGACTGGTTGGCGATGTAGCGAACGACCAGCGGGTCGACGGTCAGGCCGGTGAACGGCCGCTCGCCGGTGGTGACCCGGACCAGGCCATAGCGGCGCAGCGGGCGGTCGCCGTCGAGCTCGCGCGCGATCATCTGCGTGAGCCCGGCGCCGAGGATCTGGCCGAGCAGGTACTCGTCGACCAGCGGGCGCCCCGGATCGTTGGCGAGGATGCCGTACAGCCGGGCCAGCTCGCCGCGCAGCCGCGGCGCGACGATCGCGAACAGGATCTCGACCGCGACGTCCGAGAGGTGAAAGTCGCGGGCGAGGACGTCGAGCGGGGTGAGCCGCCCGGTGCGGCCGTGCTCGGACTCCCGGACTTCCCGCTCGGCCGTGTCCAGCCGCCCGGTCGCGGCGTCGAGCTCGATGCGCGCATGGCCGCTGGCGAGCCCGAGCAAGCCCGCGACCTCGTCGGCGAATGGTGGGCGATCCGGATGGGCCTTGCTGAGGCGGCCGCTATCCCAGGCCTCGGCGATGGCGACCGATGTGCGGGCGCCGATCAGCTGCAGCCGCAGATCGAGCGACTGCGCGATCTCGGGGGCCGTGGCCGTCGGGGTGACCGCGACGGGGGTGAGCCGCGTCAGCGGGGCATCGGGCAGCTCGTCGGCGAGATCGAGCGCCGCCGGGTCGGCCGCCGCCGGGTCGGCCGCCGCCGGATCGGCCGCTGCCTCGGGCAGCGCGGGAACGACCGTGAGCACGTGGCTCTCGCCGTTGGCCGCGACGCCGTTGCCGGCCGGGGCGCTCCCGCGCGCGCCGTTGCTCGCCGGGGCGCTCGCGGGCTGGTCGTCGCCGCCTGCCGGGCTCGCGGGCGCGGTGGGAGAGGTGAGCGCGTCGGGCCGGACCAACTCGAGCCCGTCAGCGGTGGCGAGCGCGAGCCACTGCAGCGTGTCGTCGACCGCGATGTCGGTCACGCCGGCGGGGACCGACAGATCGCGCAGCCAGCGGCCGAACCGCAGATCGATCATGCTGAGTCGATCGGCGGACCGCGCGAGCGCCACGCCTCGCCGGGCGGCGAACATCAGCTGCGTGATCCCCGGCAACCGGTGCTGGGTGTGCTGTGCGCCATCGGACACCGCCGCCACGGTGAGGCGCAGCTCGCCGGTGTCGTCGCCGGGACGCGCGGTGCGCTGCTGAGCGAGCACGAACAGCCGGCCGTCGAGCACGAGCTGTGCGTCGTAGGCCCGCGCCCCAGGCTCGCCGATCGGCTTGCGCCAGGCCTCACCGATGCTGCGCCACAGCCGGAGCTGTCCGCCCTGCCAGAGCAGCCACCGGCCGTCGGAGATCGGCAGGATCAGCTCGCCGCCGGGCCCGGGGACTTCGGTGCGCGCGGGGTCGCTGCGGATCACGACCGGCTGCGCGGCGTGCCACACCGGCAGGTGCGGCGCGATGCTCGACTGGAGGAACCGGCCGGCGGGATCGAGGTACTCGAGCGGCTCGCTCGACAGCTCGCGACCGTCGCGCGCCGATAGCCGGATCAGCTGCCGTGATGCCGCGACCCACAGCTCGTCGCCGACCGGCGCGACGTCGAGGAAGTCCTCGAGCTGGATCTGGATGCGGACCTGGCCCGCGGCGTCGTAGACCGACAGGTCCGGCGACCGCGCCACCAGAAGGTCCCCGCGCGGCCCGAAGAACCGCAAGATCCGCCGTCGCTCGGCTGCCACTGCTGCCATGGTAGCGCGATCCGGCGCTCGGCAGATATGCGCGCCGCCAGGACGCGTCGCACCTACGCCGGCCGGCTCGTCGATCGGCGGACCGGCGCCGGCTGCGCCTGGTGCGGTCCGGTACGGCCTGGTGCGGCCTGTACGGATCAAACGCCGGTTCGAGGACGCGCCGGCCCGGCGATGTGCGGCGTGCCTGGTGGGCCGCTGCGCACGTGGACGCGCAGGCCGCGGGGCTCGAGCGCGGCGAACGCCAGCGACCAGCCGATCCGCGCGCAGACCTCCGCGGTGATCGCCAGGCCGAGCCCGCTGCCGCGGGGATCGCGCTGGCGGGCCTCGTCGGATCGAAACGTCGCCTGGCCGAGCCGCGGCAGGCTGGCTGGAGGCACCCCGGGGCCATCGTCCATGATCTCGAGGTCGAAGCCGTCGTCACATGCGCCGAGCACGACCGCGACGTGGCCGTTAGGGTCGCCGTACGCGACCGCGTTATCGACGACGTTGGTCAGCGCCTGCTCGACCGCGACCTCGTTGCACTGTACACGCACCGCGCCGTCGGGCACCGAGAGCTCGAGCTCGATGTGGCGCCGCCGCGCGAGGATCCGCGCGCGGTCGACGATCCGCGTGACGACCTCGACGAGATCGACCTCGGCCACGTCGTGCGTCGGGTCCCAGCCGCTGCGCAGCTTCGAGGCCAGCCGCAGGTTGTAGGTCAGCGCCGAGAGATAGACCGCGTCGCGCAGCGCGCCGGCGAGGGTGTCGCGGAGCGCCGGATCATCGACCTGGTCGGCGGCGTACTCGAGCGCGATCTGCATCGACGTGAGCGGGGTGCGGAGATCGTGCGCGATGCGGGCGAGATGGCGCTCCAGCGCCTCGCGCTGGTCCTCGAGCAGGTGCGCATCATCGCGGATCCGGACGTGTGCGCGATCGAGCACGTGGCCGAGCGCGTCGAGCTCATCCCCCGTGTCAGGACGCAGACCCGGGCGCGCCAGGACGGCATACCCCGCGGGCTCGCCGACCCGGTTCGCCGCGGCGGCGAGCCGCCGGATCCGGCGGACCAGCGGCAGCACGATCGCGACCAGCGCCAGCGCGCTCGCGACCAGCGCCGATACGATCGCGCTGATGCCGACGACCCGGCCGGCGCGCTGGACGGCAGCGGGGTTGCGCCACGCGATCTGCACGAGGTCACAGGGCGCGGGGGCGCCGGTCCGGAACACCAGCGTCCGGCTGCGATCGGCGCCGCGCAGGTCGGCTTCGGACGCGTGGGGCTCGCGCCCGAGGCGCGCCACGAGGTCACGGCGCAGCGGCGGCGCCGATGGATTGGGCGCCTCACCCGTGCGGCCGTCGTAGGCGTAGCCGCGCATCTCCGCTTCGGTCCACACCGTCATCGACCACGACGCTGGCGAGGCCTGGCACGCGCGCGCCGCGCTGGCGTCGAAGCGATCGATCAACAGCGGCCCGATCTGGGACGCAAACGCGTCGGTCATGACCCGCGCGCCGATCCCGAGGGCGACGATCGCGCCGAACACGCCCGACGCCAGCATGGTGAGCACGATCCGCCACGCGAGGCTGCGCCGCACGTCAGCGCTCCCCGCTCGGGTCGAAGCGATAGCCGATCCCCCATACCGTCGTGAGGGCGGACGCCGCGGGCCCGAGCTTCTTGCGGATCCGCGCCAGGTGCGAATCGACCGTGCGATCGGTGCGCTCGTCGAGCGGGCCCAGCGCATGGCTCGCCAGCTGGGTCCGCGGGATCGCGCGTCCGGGCCGCTGCACCAGGTACGCGAGCAGGTCGAGCTCGAAGCGGGTCAGCGCCACGGGCTCGCCGGCGACCGTCACGGTCCGCGCGTCGAGGTTGACGACCACACCGGCCCACGCGACGGTACGCAGCGCCCGCAGTTGCTCCGGCGTGTGGAGGCGCGCGCGGATCCGGGCGACGACCTCCTCGACCCAGAACGGCTTGGGTACGAAGTCCACCGCGCCGAGCTGGAACGCACGCAGCCGATCGCCCAGCTCGGTCCGCGCGCTGAGCACGATCACCGGCGGAATCGCCGGCCGGCGCTGCAGCAGCTCGAGCACCTCGAACCCGGAGCGCGCGGGCAGCATCAGATCGAGCAGCACGGCGTCGACCTCGGGTGCCATCGCGAGCCGCGCCCCGGTGGTCCCGTCGGTTGCGAGCTCGACCTCGAAGCCGGCGAGCCGCAGGCCGCGGACCAGGCCGGCCGCGACGCTCGGATCGTCCTCGACGACGACGACGCGTGGCGGCGGGCTGGCCATCGTCGACGCTAGCACGCCGGTTTGCGTCACGTCAGCGCCACTGCTCGATCGCGTCGCACGTGCTGGCGTGGAGCCCGGTCCCCGCCTGGATCGGCTCGCCGATCTCGAGGTAAGCGTCGCTGGCGGTGGTGTTCGGTGGCCAGCTCGCCGCACCCGCAGCGTTCGGATCGCCGGTGGCGGCGAATCGGGTCCATGCGCCGACCACCTGGCTCGACAGCGCGCGGTCGTCGGCGGTCATCCCCGAGACCGCGGTCAGGTTGCCGAACACGAACGGCAGCTCCGAGCCGTGGTAGACGCCGAGCCCGGTCGCGCTGCCGAACGCGGTCAGCTTGGTGAACAAGTACAGGTACGTCGGCGTCCCGTGCGCCGCGAGCGCGCGGACCTGCGCGCGGGTCTGGCACACGAACACCAGATCGGTCAGCGCGGCATCGTACGCAGCCACGAACGTCGGGTAGCTCGCCGGGGGATACAGCGCGATCAGATCGCTGGTGTGGGCGGGAACCAGCGCGGCCATCGCCGCCTCGTAGTCCGCCTCGGTGTCGATCGTCTTCATCCGGGTGAACAGGGTGCCCTCGTCGCGGTTGGTGCCAGCCAAGAAGCCGTCGAGCGCGTTGAGCCGGCCGGCGGCGAACGCCTGTCCCGGTGGCTCGGGCAGCACGTAGCCGTCGACGTTGGGTGCGAGGTGGACGCCGGCGGGTACGACGTCCTCGGCGCCCGGCGCGGCGGCGATCACGTCGTCGACCGACGCGCCGCGCATGCAGGCCAGGACGTCGTCGGCGGTGTCGCAGCCGAGGTTCTGCGCGACGAGGATGCCGAGCGACTCGGCGCCCGGTTGGGTGCCGTCGGGCGCGCTGTGCAGCGGCGTGGCGAACCGCACGCACGAGCCGCTCTCGCCGATCGCGCGGCGGAACAAGCCGGCGGCCAGCGGCGATACGAGGTGCGTGCACACGCTCATGGAGCCGGCGGATTCGCCGAACACCGTCACGTTCGCGGGGTCGCCGCCGAGCGCGGCGATGTTGTTGTGGACCCAGCGCAGCGCGGCTTGCTGATCGAGTAAGCCCGTGTTGCCCGAGCTGTGGTGCGCGTCCTCGGCCGTCAGCGCCGGGTGCGCAAGAAAGCCGAGCACGCCGAGCCGGTAGTTCAGCGTGACGGCGACCACGCCCGCCGCGGCGAGCGCGCGGCCGTCGTAGCCCGGCTGGTTGCTGCTGCCGTGCACGAACACGCCGCCGTGCAGGAACACCATGACCGGCGCGTGCGCGGCCGCGTTCGGGCTCCACACGTTGACCGTCAAGCAGTCCTCGCTGTACGGCCCGGTCTGGCCGATACCGCCGTCGGACTGCGCGCACGCCGGCCCGAGCGTCGCGGCGTCGAGCGGTGCGGTCCACGCCGCGTGGGCTTCGGGGGCCCGCCAGCGCAGCGCGCCGATCGGCGGCGCAGCGTACGGCACGCCGAGGAACGCGGTGATCGTGCCGTCGCTGTGGCCGATGATCGGGCCCCGGTCGGTCATGACGTGGCCGGGCATGGCCGCGTCGGTTCCGGCGTCGGCCTGGTCGGCAGGTCGCGGGTCACTGCTACAGGCGGTGAGCGCGACCGCGGTCGCGTACGCCAAACGTCGAAGATGGGTGGGCATAACAGCTCGTTTCCTCGCGAGGGACGGCCTCTCGAGCTCCGAATCTGCGGCGCGGGTGTTGAGCATCTGTGGAGGCCCGGCGATTTGCGAGGGTGCGCTTGGTCACGCGCGATCGTGCGTGCGCAGGTCGACGCCGACCTGTGCCTGACGTCGAACCCGTGCGTCGACCGGCTCAGTTGCGCGCGAGCATGACGGCGGTCTGCGAGAACGCCGAGGCCGCCCACAGCTCGCCGAGCGCGCTGATCTGGTCGTCGAGGTTGCCGGTCTCCTCGACGGTGGCGATCTGGTAGGCGAGCTTGGCCGACAGCGGGATGGCGCCGGTGGCGATCCGTGCGGCGCGTGCGTTGGCCCGGGCGGTGCGCTTGGCGCTGGCGAGCAGGCTGCGAAGCGCCGCGGGGTGCCCGACCGCGTCGATCTTGCCCGTGTCATCGGTGTGCACCGCGAGCGAGTCGTACTTGGTGATCAGCAGCCAGGCGTGGCGGGACGCCAGCTCGTGGATGGCGAGCGTCAGCCGGGGGCAGGCGGCGGGATCCCCCGCTGGCGCGGCGAGCTCGGGCGACAGGCTGCTGCTCGGCAGCCGGGACAAGAAGCTCGCGAGCAGATAGTCGGGCTCGCCATTGGCGACCCGCTGGCGCGCGGCGGCGGCCGTGATCTGCGCGCGATGCGCGAGCGGCTCGACCATCAGCGCGTCGAGGTAGCGCAGCCCGACGGTGGTCGTGGCCTGGAACCCCGCCGCGAGCCGCGTGAGCGCCGCGGGCGAGCAGGGGTAGGTGACACCGGCGGCGCCGGCGGACAACGCGACCGCGACGTCGAGCTCCTGCTCGGCGATCGTCGCCTCTGCCAGCGTCCGGACCATCATCACCACGGCCGGCGCGACCACATTGGTCACGGTGTCCGCGGTCGCTCGCGAGGTGAGCTCGGCCTGCGGTCGATCCTTGAGCCTGGTGAGGAACTGCGCCGTCGCACCGACCGCCTCGGCGGCGACGGCGTGAGACGCCCAGCCGCGCAGCGCGGCCTGCGTCGCCGCGAGCGCCGCCAGCTGACCACCGAGCGTCGGCGGTCGGAGCGCACCGAGCTTCGCGAACGTCGCGGCGATGCGCGGCTCGGCGGTATCGAGCGCGGTGAGCACCGCGATGGCGCCGTCGATGTCACCGCTCGCGAGTCGGGTGAGCGCGCTGAAGCTGTGGTTGGCGCTCACGGCGTAGACCCACGCGACCAGCACGCGGCTGTATGCGGCAGCGAGCTTGCCGGCGCGGTGCAGCGCCTCGGCTTCGGCGCTGCGGTCGTGCGCGACCCGCACCATCTGCTGGACCGTGGTCGGCAGCCGGCCCGCTTGCTCGAGCTGGAGCAGGGCGGCCCACTCCGGGCCGAGCTGCTGCTGCGCCGCGACGTACGTCGCGTCGAGCCGGATGATCGTGGCGGGGTCGAGCGCCATGTCGGCCTCGGTGACCGGCACCGGCGCGGGCAGCCGCTTGCCGGTCACCAGCGCGTAGGCGTCGCCGAGGTTGGCGACCTCGACCGCCCGGGCGTGGTGATCCTGGGCGAGCTGCACCAGATCCACATCCTTGCCGGCCGCCTGCGACCTCGCGAACCGCATCCCGGTCGGGTAGCCGAGCACGGTCTTGCCACGCGCGATCGCGTCGAGGAACTGCTCGGGGATCGCCGCGGCGGGGCCGATCGTGCCGTCGGGCTCGATCGTGCCGGCCAGCGTCGCGACGGGGGAGATCGGCGCGCCGGTGATCGTCGCGAGGAAACCCACCGCGACCAGCGCGGAGCCCGACGCGTCATCAGCCGCGCCGGCCGCGCCGGCCGAGGTCGCCGAGAACGCGACGTCGGCGAGGTCCTTGCCCAGCGCGCTCGCGGCGGCCACGGCGGCGCTCCACAGGTTCGCCGTCCATCTCGCGCTGGTGCCCTCGATGCCGCTGATGTGCGGCAGCCCTGGTACGGTGGGCGTGCTCGGTGCGGTCGTCAGGGCGACGGTCATCGAGCCACTCACCGCGCGCCGTGCCCCGTGGCCGCCGAGCATCACCTCGACCGTCGCGGTGGTGGGCACGGTCGGCAGCGGCAGCACCGTCGAGTCGTCGTGCTCGCTGGTTCCGAGGATCACCGCCTGGCTCGGCAACTTGGCATCAGCCTTCATGCCGAGCGGCAGGTACCGCCGGGTGATCGCGGCGATCGGGACGGGGCCCGCCGGGGTGCGCGGCCCGCCACACGCATGTGCCGCGCACAGCGTCAGCGCGATCGCGCCGCGGTTCGCTACGTGGGCCATGCGGGCCATCTCGGCCCCGTGGGCATAGCACGCATCACCGGCCATCACCGGGAGCGCGGATGCTTGCGCACGTGCTCGATCATGCGCGCTTGACTGACCTGAGTATAGACCTGCGTCGTCGAGATGTCGGCGTGACCAAGCATCGCCTGGACGGCGCGCAGATCGGCGCCGTGCTCGACCAGGTGAGTGGCGAACGAGTGGCGGAGCTTGTGCGGCGACACGCCGCCTCCGGGTAGCCGGACGTCCGCGCGCAGCGCGTAGCCGCGCAGCGCCTTCCAGAAGCCTTGCCGGGTCATCGGCGTGCCGCGCTCGGTGAGAAACAGCGCGCGCTGCCGCGGATCGCGCAGCAAGCTCGGGCGATCCTCAGCGAGGTAGCGGCTGATCCGCATCTGCGCCGCGGTGTTCAGCGGGACCACGCGGGTCTTGCTCCCCTTGCCGGTGACGCGCACGAAGCCGCCGTGTAGGTTGACGTCGGCGAGCGGGATCGTCACGAGCTCGGACACCCGCAGCCCCGAGCCGTAGGCGAGCTCGATCATCGCCGCGTCGCGCCGCCCGCGCGGCGTGTCGGGCGGCTCCGCGATCAACCGCGCCACCGCGGCCTCGCCGAGCACGCCGGGCAAGCCGCGGCCGGTGCGCGGTGCGTCCACCAGCGCGGCGGGGTCCGCTGCGAGCCAGCGCTCGGCGACCAGGTGCTTGCACAGCCCGCGCACGGCGACCAGCGTTCGCGCGCGGCTCCGCGCCGCGAGCCCGGCCTCCGAGAGCGCGATCAAGAAGTCGGTGACATCGGCGGGCGCAACGTCATCGATGTCGGCGCGCCCGCGATCGGCGACGAACGCGACGAACCGCGCGAGGTCGCGGCCGTACGCTTCGAGCGTCAGCCGCGCGAGCCCGCGCTCGACCTTCAGGTGACCGAGGAACAGATCGACTGCGTCGTCGAGGCTCAACCTGCGCGCCATGGACTGGAGCAACTATCGTCGGTGACAACCACCCGTGGGCAAGTTTTTGAGGGGTTGCAGTCGTCGCGGCGTCCGGCCATAGTCCAGCGACCGAGCGCCGCGGCATGGACCTCACACCCGAAAAAATTCGCTGGATCCTCATCAACGTCTTCGTGTTGCTGATCTCGGTCGCGCTGCACGAGTTCGGCCACGCGCTCATGGCGCACAAGCTGGGTGACGACACGCCGAGCCGCCAGGGCCGCGTCACGCTCAATCCGCTCGCACACGCCGATCCGATCGGCACGCTGCTGCTCCCGATCATCGGCGGCGTCTCGGGCTTCGGTGGCTTCGGCTGGGGCAAGCCGGTCCAGTGGCAACCCAACCGCATCACCCGCAAGATCTCGATGTCGACCGCCAAGATCCTCGTGGCGATCGCGGGTCCATCGATGAACCTCCTGCTCGCGATCACGATCGCCGGCGTCCACGCGATCCTGCTGTCCCAGCACGTCGTGCTGCTGACCAGCGAGGTCAGCCAGATCCTGATGTTCGCGGTGCTGGCGAACTTCATCCTGTTCTTCTTCAACCTGCTCCCGGTGCCGCCGCTCGATGGCGGGCACGTCGCGCAGAGCTTCGTGCCGTATCGTCACCGCGACCGGTTCGAGCAGTTCGCGAGGTATTCGCCGTTCATCGTGCTGGCCTTCATGCTGCTGCCCCAGATGCAGATCGTGTTCACCGGCCCCGCGCAGTTCCTCGCGCGGCACCTGTATCATCTGCTCGGCGTATCGTAGGCGCGCATGGATCCGGCTGGCTATCAGGTCGCCCTCGACGTGTTCGAGGGGCCGCTCGACTTGCTCTTGCACCTGGTCAAGAAGCACGAGCTCTCGATCCTCGACATTCCGATCTCGTTCGTGACCGAGAAGTACCTCGAGTACCTCGACGCGATGTCGGCGCTCGACATCGACGTCGCCGGCGAATACGTCCTCATGGCGGCGACGCTGTGCCACATCAAGTCGCGCGAGCTGCTGCCATCCCCTGAGCCGCTCGAAGAGGAGGACAGCGAGACCGGCGAGCCAGCCGAGGCCGAGATCGATCCGCGCGCCGACCTGATCCGCCGGCTGCTGGAGTACCAGAAGTACAAGGAGGCCGCGCAGCACCTCGGCCAGCAGCCGGTCGTGGGCCGCAACGTGTGGTCGCGCGGCGCGCCGGTCGAGGATTCGGTCGGCGATGGCGTCAACCCCGATGCGATCGCACCGCTCGCGGCGTTCCCGGTCCACAAGCTGATCGAGGCGTTCGATCGCGTGATGCAGCAGGCCAAGCTCAAGGTCGCGCACGACGTGATGATCGACCGGCTCAGCGTGAGCCAGAAGATCGCCGAGCTGACCGATCGGCTCGAAGCCGAGGGCCGGTTCACGTTCTCGTCGATGTTCAGCTTTCTGCGCGACAGCCAGCCCCGGACGCTCGCCGAGATCAAGCACGAGGCGGTCGTGACGTTCTTGGCGCTGCTCGAGATGGGCAAGCTTCGCCTGGTCGCGCTGTTCCAGCCGATCGACGACGACGAGATCTTCATCGAGCGCGCGGGCGACGATCTGCGCGGACGGATGGAGCACGGCGTGGCGCGATCCGACGACTACCGCTAGGCGGCGTTTGCTGTCGAACAGCCCCGGCGTTCGCCGGCGTTGGGATCGCGCGTCCCGATCCGGATCCAGGGGCCAGCCGTTGGCGCGGAGACCGGGTTAGATTGCACGCATGGCGACCTTCAAGATCGTGCAAGTCGGTGATCCGGTGCTGCGCCAGCGCGCGAGAGAGCTGACCCGCGAGGAGCTCGCGACCTCCGCCACCCAGGAGCTGATCGCCCGGATGCGCGACACGATGCGCGATGCACCGGGTGTCGGGTTGGCGGCGCCGCAGATCGGCGAGTCGCTGCAGCTCGTGGTGATCGAGGACCCGCCGCAGCTGCAGGCCGGCTTGACACCCGCCCAGCTCGCCGAGCGCGAGCGCGCCGCCGTGCCGTTTCACGTCCTGGTCAACCCGCGGCTGACCGTCGAGAGTGACGACCGGATCGCGGCGTTCGAAGGCTGCCTGAGCTTCTCGGGGTTCATGATGATCGTGCCGCGCTGGCGGCAGGTCCGCGTCGATGCGCTCGACGAGTATGGCGAACCGGTCGTCAAGATCGCGTCGGGCTGGTACGCCCGCATCCTGCAGCACGAGATCGATCACCTGCGCGGCATCGTGTGTTGCGATCGCATGGATCCGCGCACCCTGACCACGCACGACAACCAGTTGCGGCACTGGCGTGGGCTGTCGATCGACGAGGTCCGCGCGACGACCGGCGCGATGCCCGGCGACGATTGAGTGCCCGGGGCGCAGCGGCCGCGCAGCGCCAGGGACGCGGCGGTGCGCTAGACTCGAGGTCATGAACGCCGAATGGCTCGCTCGCTGGCGCGACGGTCGCACCGCGTTTCACGAGGGGCATCCGAACACGTTCCTCGAGCAGCACATCGCGCAGGTGGCCGGTCGCCGTCGCGTGCTGGTCCCGCTATGTGGCAAGGCGGAGGATCTTGCGTTCCTCGCAGCGCGCGGTCACGAGGTGATCGGCGTCGAGCTCGCCGAGCAAGCGGTCCGCGAGTTCTTCGCAGCGCATGCGCTGACACCGTCGATCGCGGCGCACGGCCCGTTCGTGGCATACAGCGCGGGGTCGATCACCTTGCTGGTCGGCGACATCTTTGATCTCACGCCGCCGTGGGCCGGGGTGATCGACGCGCTCTACGACCGCGCCGCGCTGATCGCGCTGCCGGCGGCGCTGCGGTCGCGCTACGTCGAGCACATCCTCGGGCTCTTGCCGGCGGGCGCCCCTGGCCTGGTCATCACGCTCGAGTACGAGCAATCGCAGATGTCCGGCCCGCCGTTTGCGGTGCTCGAGGCCGAGCTGCGGTCGCAGTTCGGCGCGGCGACCTCGATCGTGTTGGTCGCCGAGCGGCCCGCCCCCGCCGGGGGTAAGTGCACGCAATCAGGGGTTTCTGCGACCGAACGTTGCTTCGCGATCCGCACCGGTGACCGCGGATAGAACTGTCGTACCAGCGTGCTAGAAGCGCGACGAGGTCACCGTGAGTCGAAAGCGCGGAAAAAAGCTAAAGACCGTCGTCGAGGCGGTCCCGGACGACGTCCTCGCGGAAGGTAGCGGGCCGCACCATCGCGCGGATGTCGATGCGGTATCCACCGTCGAAGACGTGGTGACGACGGCCGATATCGCGACCACCGATGACGTGGTCACCGCCGACGACGTCGTCGCGACCACGGTGGATCCAGAGGCGTCGATCGGTGATGCACCTCACGACGTCCGCGAGACCGATCGACCGCTCGACGCGATCACAGCCACGACCGAGCCACCGACCACACGTGGCCGTCGTGGCCGTCGCCGCCGCGACGTCGCGGCGACCGAGCTCGCGCCACCCGATGCGGGTCCGGCCGACGTCGCGGTCGCGATGGCCGACGACGTCGCCGACGAGCTTGCGACGGCCGGTGACATCGGCGATGCCGATGTTGCGATCGGCATCGTCGATGATGCCGATGGCGATGGTGCGGTTGATGGCGATGATGCCGATGGCGATGGTGCGGTCGATGGCGATGGTGGTGACGCGGTCGATGCGGTGGACGTCGATGCCGCGGACGTCGACGCCGCCAGCGTCGGCGAAGGTGACGACGATGACGCCGGTATCGTGTTCCCCACGAGCGCGGCGACGATGGATGCCGTCCAGCTCAAACACCTGGTCGAGGCGCTGATCTTCGCGTCCGATCGTCCGCTCACCGTGCAACGGCTGCGTCAGTTGACGCGCGTCGGCGACGTGCGCCGTCTGTCGCAGGCGCTGGTCGAGATCACCGAGGACTACCGCGAGCGCGGCTTGATCCTGCAGCAGGTCTCTGGTGGCTATCAGTTCCGGACGCGAACGCAGTTCTCGGCGTGGGTGCAGCAACTGATCGCTGGTCGGCCCGTGCGGCTGTCGCGGGCACAGCTCGAGACCCTGGCGATCATCGCCTATCGCCAGCCGATCACGCGACCGGAGATCGATGACATTCGAGGCGTCGACTCGTCCGCCACCTTGAAGCTGCTGATCGATCGCATGCTGATTCGCGTGCTCGGCAAGCGCGAAGAGGTCGGGCGGCCGATGCTCTACGGCACGACGAAAGAGTTCCTCGACTTCTTCAGCCTCGGTGATCTGCGAGAGCTGCCCACGTTGCGCGAATATTCCGAGCTCACGGCCGAGAGCCGCAAGGTAATGAGCGATCGGCTCGGTATCGCGCCGGACGGCAGCGATGGTCCAGGCGGCGGCGGAAGTGACGACGGCAACGGCTCTGGCGGGGCGGATGGTGGCGGCGGTGGCGGTGGCAACGATGGTGGCGGCGGTGGCAACGATGGTGGCGGCCTCGGCGGCCCGGGTGGCTTCGACGGTGGCGGGACCACCGACGACGGCGGTGCGCCTGCGAACGCGTCGGCCGACGATCTGGCCGATGCGGTTGCGACCTTCCTCTCGGCCGCGGAGGCGGTCGACCGTTCGGAGGCGGCGGCGATTGCGGATCCCGATCGGGTGGCGGAACCCGAGGATGCGGAGCCTCTCATCGATGACGCGCGCGATGTCGATCTCGGCGTCGACGGCGTTGCCGCCAACAGCGAGCGCGTCACCGCGCGTAGCGGGGGGGGCGCGTTCGGCGGCGAGCGCAGCAGCGACGACAGCGAACGTGGTGCCCCTGGCGCTGCGGACGACAGCGAACGTGTCGCACTCAACGACAGCATCTCCCCTGATGCCGAACGTGTCTCGCTCGTTGACGGTGAACCCGCTCCCTCAGAAGGCAACGCCGCAGCGCCGGATAGCGAGCTTGTTGCGGTCGACGGTGAGGCCGCCGTGGTCGCTGGTGAGCTGGCCGCGCTCGATGGTGAGGCCGCCGTGGTCGCTGGTGAGCTGGCCGCGCTCGATGGTGAGGCCGCCGTGGTCGCTGCTGAGCTGGCCGCGCTCGATGGTGAGGCCGCCGTGGTCGCTGGTGAGGTGGTAGCGGAGGAGTCTGCGGCGGTCGCTGCTGAGGCTGCGGTGGTCGCTGGTGACGTGGTCGCTGCCGAGGCTGCGGTGGTCGCTGGTGACGTGGTCGCTGACGAGGCTGCGGTGGTCGCTGGTGACGTGGTCGCTGACGAGGCTGCGGTGGTCGCTGGTGACGTGGTCGCTGACGAGGCTGCGGTGGTCGCTGGTGACGTGGTCGCTGGCAAGATGGCCATGATTGGTAGTGAGCCGGCCGCCGCGGACCGTGAGCTGGTCGTGATCGATGGTGAGCCTGTTGCCTGGGACGGCGAACCCGCCGCCCTTGACGGGGGGCTCGCCGTCCTCGCTGGTGAGCCCGTTGCCCTCGAGGTCGAAACAACAACACTCGGTGGTGAGTCGGCTGTGCTCGATGGTGAATCCCCCGCACTCGACAGCGAGCTTGTAGCTCTCGAGGTCGAGCCCACCGCACTCGGTGGTGGTGAGCTCGTTGCGCCCGATGGTGAACCCGGCGCGCCCGATGGTGAACCCGTTGCGCCCGATGGTGAACCCGTTGCGCCCGATGGTGAACCCGGCGCGCCCGATGGTGAACCCGGCGCGCCCGATGGTGAACCCGGCGCGCCCGATGGTGAATCCACCGCGCTCGACGGTGAGCCCGCCGCTGTCGGTGGTGAGCCCGCCGCTGTCGGTGGTGAGCCCGCCGCTGTCGGTGGTGAGCCCGCCGCTGTCGGTGGTGAGCCCGCCGCTGTCGGTGGTGAGCCCGCCGCTGTCGGTGGTGAGTCCGTTGCCGGCAGCTGCGAGCCGGTGGTGCCCGGCGGCGCTGTGGCGCTGGGCCTCAGCCTCGACGCAGACGGCCGCGTCGGTGAGGAGGCTGGCTGGGCGGTCGGCTCTCAAGGATGCGCGGTCATTGCGCCCAGCGACGATCGTCCTGTAGAACGTCCGGTCATGGACTCCAACGTGATCGAAGCGGGCGCCCTCGACGACAGCCTCGGCGATTCTGCGGCCGTGGCAGCGTCCCACGTCGAATCGGCGACCGAGTAAGCGAATGGGCACGCCTGTCCGTTTGCAGCGGTTCCTCGCAACTGCCGGTGTCTCGGCGCGACGCAAGGCCGAAGAGCTGATCGTTGCTGGTCGCGTGACGGTGAACGGCGCGGTCGTGACCGTCCTCGGCACCAAGGTCGACGCCGATCACGACGCCGTGCTCGTCGATGGCGAGGCGGTGGTCGCACTTGACCACTTCTATGTCCTGTTCAATAAGCCCAAGGGCTGCATCACGGCCGTGACCGATGACCGCGGTCGGCCGACGGTGATGGACTACCTTCCGAACCTGCCGGTGCCGGTCAAACCCGTGGGCCGGCTCGACTTCTACACCGAGGGCGTCCTGTTCCTCACCAACGACGGCGAGCTCGCCGCGCGGTTGCTCGCGCCGGCGAACCACGTGCCGAAGACCTATCACGTCAAGGTCCACGGTCAGCTCGAACGCCGGCAGCTCGAGGCGCTGCGCAACGGGATCACGCTCGACGACGGTACGGTCACGATGCCGGCCGAGGTCGAGGTGCTGCCCGGCGAGAGCAAGCACACGTGGCTCGGTATCACGATCCACGAGGGCAAGCACCGCCAGATCCACCGGATGATCGAGGCGCTCGGATATCAAGTCGACAAGCTTCAGCGCGTCGCGTTTGCGACGCTGACGTTTCACGACCTCCGGATCGGCGATGCACGCGAGCTGACCCAGCTGGAGCTCAATGCGCTGCGCGACGCCGTCGGGCTCGATCACCGGGCGGTCGCACGCGGTCGCTGGCGGGCAGACCGTGAGGCGACCGACATTCCGCGTCGGGCACGCGCCAAGGAACGGGCCGAGGCAGAAGCCGAAGCGCTCGCGCGGGGGGATGATCAGAGCGGGCGAGTTCCCGACTGGGATCCGAGCGACGACTCCGATGAAGGAGCTGCTCCCCAGGGTGTGCAGCTCGGCGACGGGCACGATGAAGACGACGACATCGACCCGGCGATCGGCGTCGATGATGACGATCTTGATGATGGCTTCGACGACGAGGCGCGTCCAGGTGCTGGCGCTGCCGCGGCGAGTGGTCGCGGCGACGTGCGCACCGAACGAACCGGCGGGCCCGGCAACAGGACCGCGCGCTACGGCGGCGCGGCCGGCGACCCAGCTCCGGGCGGGCGCGATGCGAGATCGGAGCGCGGTGGTCCGCGCGTCAGTCGTGCTGAAGGAGCCGCGGGCAGCGATGTCCGGTCCGGTGCTGGCGGTAGTTGGTCCAGTGGCGGTGCTCGGTCCGGTGGCGGTGCTCGATCCGGTGGCGGTGCTCGATCCGGTGGCGGTGCTCGATCCGGTGGCGGTGCTCGGTCCGGTGGGGATGCTCGGTCTGGTGGCGATGTCCGGTCCGGCGGCGGTGCTTGGTCCGGCGGCGATGCTCGGTCCGGTGGCGATGGTCGGTCCGGCAGCGGTGCTCGGTTCGGCGAAGCTCGGTCCGGTGGGGGGGCTCGGTCCGGCGGCGATGCTCGGTCCGGTGGCGATGCTCGGTCCGGCGGCGGTGCTCGGTTCGGCGGAGCTCGGTCCGGTGGTGCTCGGTCCGGTGGTGCGCGGTCCGGTGGCGATGCTCGGTCCGGTGGCGATGCTCGGTCCGGTGGCGGTGCTCGGTTCGGCGGAGCTCGGTCCGGTGCCGGAGCTCGGTCCGGCGGAGCTCGGTCCGGTGCCGGAGCTCGGTCCGGTAGCGGACGCGATGGTGGATTCGACGATCGGCCGGTGGCGACGCGTCCGTATCGCGGCGGCAGCAACGCTGAGCACGGCGGAAGCAGTGGACCTCGCAGCGGTGACATCGCAGGCGCGCCGCGAGGGGGCTCATTCACAGGCACGAGGTCGGGTGGACGGGCTGCTTCTCCAGCGGATGCTCGCGGAGGACGGGGCCCCGAGCGTGGGTCCCGCCCAGGGGGGCTACGTTCGAATGCTGCCGATCGGGCGCCATTGGGACCCCGTGGTGGCGTCAGCAGCGCAAGCCGTGGTCGCGACGATGCGGGCCATGGTCGTGACGACGCGGGTCGCCGTCCCGAGGCTGATCGAGGTGGTGCCATCGGTGCTGACAGCTCCGGTGCCGCAACGCGAGGGCGCGGGGTCGATCGTCCAGCGGGAGTTTCGCGCTCGCAGGCCCGCGAGAAGGAAGAAAGGGGACGTGGCGTCGGCAAGTACGATCAGCGGGGCGGTGCTGGTCGTCCGAGCGCCGGTCGTCCGAGCGGCGGTCGTCCGAGCGGCGGTCGTCCGAGCGGCGGTCGTCCGGGCGGCGGTCGTCCGGGCGGCGGTCGTCCGAGCGGCGGTCGCCCGGGCGGCGGTCGCCCGGGCTCCTACAACGAAGGCGCGGGCACCGGTCGTGCGATCAGAGGTCCCACGAAGGGATACCAGGAGCGCGACGGGGGAAGTGCCCGTGATCGCTCCGTCGGTGGTCTCCCCGCCGGTCGCGCAGGCGCTTCGGTCGGCGGACCCAGCGGCGCGAGGAGCGATGGTCCGGCTCGAGGCTCGTTCGGTCAGACTCGTCCACAGCCCGCGCGCGGGCCGCGGGCGGCCGGTAGCGAGCGTCGCGGTGCGGTCCGCTCCGGCGCACCGTCCGGCGGCAGCGATGCGCGCTCAGGGCTCGGCCGTCGAGGCGAGACACGACCGGTGCGCAGTCCGCGCCCGCGAGCCGCGGCAGGCGAGGGCGCCGTACGGCGTTCGAGCAACGAGGGCAGCAGTGACGGTAAGCCGCGCGGCATGGGGGCACGCGCGCCGCAACGCAGCCGCAAAAAGTAGTCACGCGAAACAAGAATGGGGTGAGGCCGCCGGCCGGCGGGCCCGACGCCAAGCGAAGCCTACTTGGTGTGGCGAGACAAGGCTTGGGCGAGGCCCAGCTGCCGGGATTGGACCTCGAGCGCAGCTTTCGTGGTGCTCGGCAACACGTAGTTGACGCACGGTGAGATCCGTTGTCTGGCGCCGGCCGCGTAGCGGTGAGCCTCTGACACCATCGTCGACGGGGCTGGACGTGTTCGCCAAGCCGAATCGATCGACTCCAAGCTGACGTGCGGACCGTCCTCGCGTCGATCGATAGCCGTGGTTGAATCGGTGGCCGCCGACACAGATTGGCATCGATGAGAACCACCGCCGCCGAGCGCTTCGTCACGTGGATAGCTCCGCCGGTGCGTTATTCCCGGATTCAGACGAGACCGAGTCGGGCCCGTCCGTTCCCCCGTCCGTTCCCCCGTCCGTTCCCCCGTCCGTTCCCCCGTCCGTTCCCCCGTCCGTTCCCCCGTCCGTTCCCCCGTCCGTTCCCCCGTCCGTTCCCCCGTCCGTTCTGTGAGTCGCTCACCACACGAAACCCGCCGATCGAGCAGGGCCGCGCGACGAGCGTCGCGGTAGAGTGCGGTGATGACGACGACGCTCCCTGCGGCGCTGCGCGCACCGTTCGCGTCCGGCGGTACAAGCGCGATCGATGCTCAGCTGGCGAACCGGCTGCTGGGCATCGCGCTCGAGGCCGGCGGCGACTATGCGGATATCTATTTCGAGTTTCGCGTGTCGGCGGACTTCACGCTCGAAGAAGAGCAGGTCCGCACGCTCGGCCGCGGCATCTCGCTGGGACTTGGCGTCCGCGTCACCAAGGGCGACGCGACCGGCTACGCGTATTGCGAGGATCTGGCGTGGGAGAAGATGGCCCATGCAGCGCGCACCGCGGGTCAGATCGCCGTCGGTGGCGGCCATCCGCCGATCGGCGTGGCGGCGATGTCGCAGATTCCGATCCCCAGCTTCTACGCGGTCCCTACGCCGTCGCTGGTCGTATCGACGCAGGACAAGCTGACGCTGCTGCGCGCCGCTGACAAGGCGGCCCGGGCGTACGACGCGAGGATCGTCAAGGTCGAAGCGTCGTTCACCGAGAGTATCAAGGAGGTGCTGCTGTTCACGAGCGATGGCCGGATGGCGTCGGATGTCCAGCCGCTGATGCGGTTCGGCGTGCGCGCTGTTGCCGAGCAGGAAGGCAAGCGGCAGGGCGGCTCCGCCGGCGGCGGTGGTCGATTCGGTATGGACTACTTCGCGGCCGCGCAGCGCGACGCCACGGCGCATGGCCGCGAAGCGGCGCGCGTCGCGATCGCGATGCTCGACGCGCGCGATGCGCCGGCCGGCGAGATGCAAGTCGTGCTTGGCCCCGGCGACTCGGGCATCCTGCTGCACGAAGCGGTGGGCCACGGCCTCGAGGCGGACTTCAACCGCAAGCAGACGTCGAACTACAGTGGCCAGCTCGGCCAGCTCGTGGCGTCGGAGCTGTGCACCGTGATCGACGATGGCACGATCGCCAACTCGCGCGGCGCGATCAACGTGGACGACGAGGGGTATGCCGGCCAGCACAACACGCTGATCCAGAACGGCGTGCTCGTCGGCTACATGCATGATCGGCTGAGCGCCAAACACTTTGGCCTGAGGCCCACGGGCAACGGCCGCCGCGAGTCGTTCCAGTCGATGCCGATGCCGCGCATGACCAACACGTCACTGCTCGGCGGCAAGGACAACCCCGACGACATCATCAAGAGCGTCAAGCGCGGGGTGTACGCCAAGCGGTTCTCCGGCGGTCAGGTCAACATCTCGAACGGCGACTTCGTGTTCTCGTTATCGGAGAGCTACCTGATCGAGGATGGCAAGCTCACCGCGCCGCTCAAGGGCGTGAACCTGATCGGCAACGGGCCAGAGGTACTCCGCCGCGTCGACATGCTCGGCACCGACTACGAGCTGTCGGACGGGATATGGACATGCGGCAAGGATGGCCAGAGCGTGCCGGTCAACGTCGGAACGCCGACGGTTCGCATCGCGTCGATCACCGTCGGAGGAACCCAAGCATGAGTACGTCGGATTCGGCCGGCAAGAGCGCCAGCGCCCCCAGCGCGGGCATGTCGGAGCGGCGGGTCAAAGAGATCTGCGACATCGCGCAGCTCGCCGTGGAGCTCGCGAAGAAGGCGGGCGCCGATCACGCTGAGGTCGTCGTGCGCGACGGCAGCGACCTGACCGCCAAGGTCCGGCTCGGCGAGCCCGAGCTCGTGCAGGAGGCCGGCAGCACCGCGCTCGGCTTGCGCGTCGTGCGCGGCGGCCGGCGCGCGGTCACGCACACCAGCGATCTGCGGCGCGAGGCGCTCGAAGCGCTGTGCGCGGAGACCGTGGCCCTCGCGGGCTTCGCCGAGGTCGACGAGTTCGCGCTGCCACCTGATCCATCGCTGCTCGCGACCAGCGTCGCGGAGCTCGATCTCTACGATCCCCGGGTCGCCGAGGTCGACGCTGCGTGGGCGCTGCGTCAGGCGATCGCCGCCGAGGCCGCGGCGCGCAAGCACGACGCGCGGGTCACCAACTCCGAGGGCGCCACGTGGTCGCGCACGCTCGGCGCATCGGCGTTTGCCACCAGTGGCGGCTTCGTCGGGGGCTACCGCGGCAGCTCGGCGTCGCTCGTGGTCGAGCCGCTGTGCGACGACGCCACGGATCCGGCGAACCCCAAAAAGCGCAACGGCTTCTGGTGGACTGCCTCGCGGTTCCTGAGCGAGCTCGAGGCCGCCGAGGCGGTCGGCATCGAGGCCGCCCGCCGCACCGTCGCGACGCTCGGATCTCGCAAGGTCGAGACCCAGGAGTGCGCCATCGTGTTCGATCCCGAGGTCGCGCGCTCGATCGTCGGCACGATCTTCTCGGTCGCCAACGGTTCGTCGTTCTGGCGCAAGTCGAGCTACCTCGTCGGGCGGGAAGGCGAGCTGATCGCATCACCGCTGATCTCGATCGTCGACGATCCGCTACGCCCGCGCGGCCCTGGTTCGCGGCCGTTCGACGGTGATGGGCTCCCGACTCGCGTGAACCAGGTCGTCGACCGCGGCGTGCTGTGTCCGGTGCTGTGCGACGTGTACAGCGCGCGCAAGCTCGGACGGCAGTCGAACGGCGCGTCGGGCCGCAGCGTTGGTGGCAATCCCGGCCCCACGGCGTCAAACCTGATCATGCAAGCGGGTACGATGTCGAAGCAGGACCTAGTCCGTAGTACGAAAAAAGGGCTGTATGTCACACAGCTCATGGGCTTTGGATTCAATGCAGTCACAGGCGACTTTTCCCGTGGCGCACAAGGTTTCTGGATCGAGAATGGCGAGCTGACGTTTCCGGTCAGCGAGGTCACGATCGCGGCCAATTTCGACGAGATTCTCAAGCGAATCGATGCCGTTGCCGACGATCTCGTGCTCCGTACCGCGATCGCAGCGCCGACATTTCGCGTATCGCACATGACCCTCGCTGGAACCTCTCGGAACTGAACCTACATCCGCGAATTCCTTGGAGGCTTTGGGAGTGTTTCAGTTGACTCCTATGACCTCAAATGAAACGCTTCGTTTGTGCCGGCCGTAGCCATCGGAGGAGGGCTACCCACCCATCTTGGGAAGTACGAGATCCTCACCCCGCTAGCGTCGGGGGGCATGGCGAGGATCTACATTGGCCGGTCCACGGGCATCGGCAGCTTCGAGCGCCACGTGGTGCTGAAGATGATCCTGCCCGAGCGCGCGAATGACGAGACCGCCGTGCAGATGTTTCTCGACGAGGCACGACTCGCCGCGTCGTTGAACCATCAGAATGTTGCGCAGGTCTTCGAGGTCGGTGAGGACGGCGGCATCCACTTCCTGGCGATGGAGTACGTCCATGGACAGGATCTCCGCGCGTTACTCGCCAAGGCGGGCAGCCAGGGGACGCGGGTTCCACTCGAGCTCGCGCTGACCGTTGTTGCGGGCGGCGCGGCGGGCCTTCACCACGCTCACGAGCGGCGCACCACCGACGGAACGCCCATGGGGATCGTCCACCGGGACGTTTCGCCGTCCAATCTGATGATCGGCTACGACGGCTCGGTGAAGCTGCTCGACTTCGGCATCGCCAAGGCGACGTCGCGCTCGGTCGAGACCCAGAGCGGCGTCATCAAGGGCAAGTTCGCCTACATGGCACCGGAGCAGTGCCGTGGTCGCGACGTCGACGCCCGCAGCGACGTGTTCTCGCTCGGCATCATCCTGTACGAGGCCACCACGCAGCATCGCTGCTTTCGCGCCGAAAGCGATTTCGACACGATGCACCGCATCGTCACGGGCGACATCGTGCGGCCGACCCGGGTGGTGCAGGGCTATCCGCAAGAGCTCGAGGCAGTTGTCATGAAAGCGCTCGCGGTCGACGCCAGCCAGCGCTACCAGAGCGCAGGGCTGTTGCTCGAGGCGATCGAGAGCTTCGCGGTCGCGTCGCGGATGTCGCTCTCGACGATGTCGCTTGGACGCTTCATGCGCGAGATGTTCGGAGAGGTTCCAGAGCCGTGGCTGGCCTCGGCGCGGATCACCCAGTCCGTGGTGACCAAGGAACACACGATCTCGAACACCAACGACGCCGGAGGCCGACAGCGGATTCGCCGGCCGGCGTCCACGCCGTCGCTGTCGTCGTCTTCGCCCTCGTCGAGGCGACCCAAGTCGGCGCCGCCGGCTCGGCCGCCTACAGCGCCGCCGGCTCGGCCGTCCACGGCACCGCCCGGACCACCACCGCCACCTGCGCCCCGCACGCCAACAGCGCACGAGGAAGCGCCGATGCACCTGCCGGTGGACGTGCTCGATCCGCTGCTGCCTCGCCGCGAACCGCGCGCGACGGACACGCCGAGCGAGATCCGTCGCTCCAGGGCCCACGTGCAGCCTCCGGCATACCCGGCGTCAGCGGACACGCGCGTTTCGTCGCCCAACCTGGGGCCCAGCCCCGCGCAGGCGTCGTCGCCGTATCACACCCCGGTTGCGCGAGCGACCGGGCTCGCGGGTGGCTCGCAACAGATTCCGCCGCCACAGCCATTTTCTTCGCGCGCGGTATCGCGCACGGTATCTGGATCGGGCTCCACGCACAGTGCGATGCGACCCACGCCGCTGCCTCACGTCACGCCGCGGCAGGGCTACCCGGCGCCGATCACCTTGACCGGGAGCAGCCGCAGCGGATCATCGCAGGCCCGTTACGAGCCGCCGCCCTTCGTGGCCTCGGAGCCAATGAACGTCATGCCGGTGGCCGTCATGCCGGTTCTCGCCCCGCGGAACCACCGGTGGCTGTACGCAGCCTTTGGCGTCGCGCTTGTCGCTATCATTGCGTTTCTCGTGCGCTCGATTGTGAGTAGCAGGGGCGATGAGCAAGCCCGGCCGTCGATCGCCGCTGCGCCCGCCGTCAGCCCGCCCGCGACCACGCCGCCTGCGACCACGCCGCCCGCCGTCAGCCCGCCTGCGACCACGGCGCCTGTGACCACGCCGCCCGCGACCACCGCGCCCGCGACCACCGCGGCCGCGACCACCGCGCCTGCGACCACCCCGCCCAGCGAGCCAACGCCAACGCAGACGCCGGCCCCCGAGCCGACCACGCCCGAGCCTCCAACCCGCCTCGCGACCGACGACGGCTCGGCGGGCGCAGCGCCCGTCGTGACCGCAGACCCATTGATCACCATCCGCGTCAGCTCGACACCCCCGGGCGCCGATGTCTTGCTCGCAGGCCTGTCGGTTGGCCCGACGCCCCTCGACATCCGCGTCAAGCGCATGCAGGGCTTCGCCAAGCTCACGGTCCGTCGCGCCAAGTTCCAGGATGCGACGACATCGATCGACCTCGGCGCCGACTACACCAGCGACGTCAAGCTGAAGCCACTCGACGAGCCCGCACCGCGCCCCCCGGCGAACAGTCCGCGGCCGCCGCTGCGTGATGCCAAGCGCGCGGCCACACCCGCGGCCGCGCCGGCACCCGCGAAGAAGTGCCAGCCGGTGGATCGCGTCAATCCATTCGACACCAGCTGCGGCGGCAAGGCGTGCCCGCGCTGCAACGCGACCGCTAGTCCCTGATCTCTGCGACGCTGCCACTCCAGATCAGCGGCGCACCGGTCGCGTTGGCGACGTCTTCGGCAGAGACCCCGACCGCGCGCTCGCGCAGCACCAGGCCGCCGGCGGTCACGTCGATCACGGCCAGATCGCTGACGATGGTGTGGACGCACGCGATCCCGGTGAGCGGCAGCGTGCACTCACGCAGGATCTTGGGCGCGCCCTCCTTGGTGGTGTGCTCCATCATCACGATGACGCGTCGGCTGCCCGCGACGAGGTCCATCGCGCCGCCCATGCCCTTGATCATCTTGCCGGGGATCATCCAGTTGGCGAGGTCGCCGCGCGCCGAGACCTCCATCGCGCCGAGCACGCTGACATCGACGTGGCCGCCCCGGATCATCGCGAACGATTGCGCGGAGTCGAAGAACGCCGAGCCCTTGATCGTGGTGACGGTCTGCTTGCCGGCATTGATCAGATCGGGATCTTCGTCGCCTTCGTAGGGAAACGGTCCGATGCCGAGCAGGCCATTCTCGGACTGCAGGACGATATCGATGCCGTGGGGCAGGAAGTTGGCGACCAGCGTGGGGATGCCGATCCCGAGGTTGACGTAGTACCCGTCGCGTAGCTCGGCGGCGACGCGGCGCGCCATCTGATCGCGCGTGAGACGCGGCATGACTAGCTCCTCCCCGGGTGGCCAGCCTGGCCGGTTTCGGCGGTCGGTCGCGGCCGCACCGTACGTTGCTCGATCGGCTTCTCGTACCCCGTGCCCTGGAAGATGCGCTGGACGTAGATCGAGGGCAGGTGGACCTGATCCGGATCGATGTCACCGACCTCGACCAGCTCCTCGACCTCGACGATCGTGACCTTGCCGGCCTGCGCGCACAGCGGGTTGAAGTTGCGCGAGGTCTTCTCGAACACCAGGTTGCCCCAGCGATCGCCCTTCCACGCCTTCACGATCGCGAAGTCGCCGCGGATCGCGTGCTCGAGCACGCAGTTCCGGCCGTTGATCTCGCGGGTCTCCTTGCCGTCGGCGACCTGGGTGCCGTAGCCGGTCGGCGTGTAGAACGCCTCGATCCCGGCGCCGCCGGCGCGCAGACGCTCGGCCAGCGTGCCCTGCGGACACAGCTCGACTTCGAGCTGGCCGGACAGGAACTGCTGCTCGAAGATCTTGTTCTCGCCGACATACGACGCAACCATCCGGGCGACCTGACCCTGCGCGAGCAGGACCCCGAGGCCTTTTTCGGTCGTGCCGCAGTTGTTGGACACGATCGTCAGATTCTTGGTCTGCTTGCGGGCGAGCTCGCGTATACAATTTTCAGCGTTACCCGACAGGCCGAAGCCACCGGCCAAGATGATGGCACCGTCGGCCACGTCGTGCAGCGCTGCTCGCGCATCGGGGAACACTTTGTTCATCGGCTATGCTTACCGCTCACGGCGATGGCGATCATCACGTTGACCACAGATTTCGGTACGTCCGACGGATACGTCGGCGCCATGAAGGGGGTGATCCTCCGGATCGCGGGGAGTCACCCGGCGCCGGTGATCGTCGACCTCGCGCACGACATCCCGCCCGGCGACATCGCGCAAGCGGCGTGGGTGGTGGCGACCTCGGCGCCGGAGTTTCCCTCGGGCTCGATCCACGTCGTCATCGTCGATCCGGGCGTCGGCGGCGCGCGTCGCGACGTGGTCGTTCGGGCGCGCGGTCGGTGGTACGTCGGGCCGGACAACGGCGTGTTCGCGTATGTCGCCGAGCGCTGCAGCGCCGCGTACGCGATCGAGAACGAGCGGTTCCGCGCCGAGCACGTCAGCCGGACGTTTCACGGCCGCGACGTGTTTGCCCCGACGGCTGCCGCGATCGCCTCGGGCGAGGATCCGACGACCGCGGGGCGCAAGGTCGAGCTCGTCGGGTGGTTGCCGTGGGGCCCGCGCGAGCGCGACATCGGCCGGATCGTCCACATCGATCGGTTCGGCAACCTGATCACCGATCTGCCCGAAGCCGAGGCGGGTGACGCGGTCAACGTCGCCGGGCTGACGCTGCCGATCGTCGGTACCTACGAAGATGTGCCACGCGGCCAGGCGCTGGCGTACATCGGATCGGCCGGGACGGTCGAGATCGCGGTCCGCGATGGCCGCGCCGACGAGCGCTTCGCGCTCAAGCGTGGTAGCTGGATCGTTCCCGTGCAGACCGATCCAGCCGCGATCCGAGGACCGTATCGATGACGTCACCTGAGCCCGACGCGCCTGGCGTGTCGGCGCCTGAAGCGCCTGTTCCCGTCGTCGATCTTGACATCACCGCGCTGGCGGCCGGCGGCGACGGCGTCGGTCGTGATGCCACGGGCCGCGTGACCTTCGTGCCCAGGTCCGCGCCCGGGGACAAGCTACGCGCGCGGGTCGTACACGCGACCTCGTCGTTCGCCCGCGGCGAGCTCGCCGAGCTGATCGCGCCGAGTCCGCTGCGCGCCGAGCCGCCGTGTCCGCACTTCGCCGCGCGCTGCGGCGGCTGTCAGTGGCAGCACGTGGCGCGCGCCGAGCAGCTCGTCGCCAAGCAGGCGATCGTCGCCGGGGCGCTGCGCAAGCTCGACGGCGTGCGCGTCCATCCGATCAGCGATCCGGGCCCGGCGCTCGGCTGGCGGCGGCGCGCGCGGTTTCACATCGAGCGCGGTCGCGCGGGGCTCTACGAGCTGGGCTCCACCAAGGTGCTGGCGATCGACCACTGCCCGCAGCTCGAGCCGGCGCTCGATGCCGCCTACGCGGTGATCGCCGCCGCCACGCCGCCCGACGGCGAGCTCGCGCTGCTGCTCGCGCACGACGGCCGGATCGCGGTGGCGACCGAGCGCGCGTGGCGCGGCGCCGCCCGGCTGGTCGGGCGCGCCGGGATCGCCGGCATCCTCGCCGGGAAGCAGCCGCACGGCGACGTCGTGCTCGAGGTCGAGCCGGGCCTGTGGGGTGGTCCGTGGGACTTCGCGCAAGCGAGCCGGCGTGGCAACGACGCGCTGATCGCGCAGACCCGCGCCGCGCTCGGCCCGGGTCCGGGCCGGCTGCTCGAGCTCTACGCCGGGGCCGGCAATTTCACGCGCGGGTTTGCCGCGGACGGCTGGCACGTGGTGGCCAGCGATGCCGCCCCGCCGCCGAAGCCACCCTCGGGGTTTCACGTCGGCCAAGCGCACGACGTGCTCGCCCGGCTCGCCGGGCCGTGGGACGCGATCGCGCTCGACCCGCCGCGGACCGGCGCCGCCGAGGCGATCGAGGGCATCCTGCGCGCCGCGCCGCGCGTCGTCGTCTACGTGTCGTGCGACGTTGCCACGCTGGCCCGCGATGCGGCGCGGCTCACGGCATATCGCGCGACCGATGCCTGGCCGCTCGATGTCATGGCGCAGACCGCGCACGTCGAGGTAGTGATGCGGCTCGAACGGCGGTAGGCTGCGCGCGTGCCGCGTGGGCTTGTCGCAAGGGTGACATGGATCGCATCGCTGGCCGCCGGGGCCGCCGGGGCCGCCGGGGCCGCGGTGACGGCGGCATGCGGCAACGCCAGCGTGGCGCGTGACGCGCCCGTCGACGTCTCGGTGACCACCGATCCGCGCGACGCGGTGGCCGCGGCGGTCATGGACGCACCGGGCCGCCCCGACGCATCTCCGTTCGACGCGCCGCCGGGAATTGCCGATCTGGAGTTCGTCGATAGCGAGATGGCGGACACCGTCATCCTCAACGAGCTCGATTTTCGCGCCGACGACTGCGCGGTCGTCGAGGGCTGCGTCGGTGGCGAGGGCGCACGGCTGCTGTTGCGATTCGATACCGTCACCGCGAATCGCGGCACCGGCGATCTGGTCGTCGGCCTCACGCCGCCACCGGGCGAGAGCAACGAGACGTTTCAGTGGTCGCCGTGCCACATGCATCACCACTACAGCAACTACATCGCGTACCAGCTGATCGACGGCGCTGGCACCGTGGTGACCGCGCGCAAGCAGGCGTTCTGTCTCGAGGACGGCGAGCCGATCGACGTCGGCGCGGCGCCGACCGGGTACTCGTGCCTCAACCAGGGCATCTCGCGCGGCTGGGCCGACGTCTACAGCCGCTACCTTGCGTGCCAGTGGATCGACGTCACCGGCATGCCGTCGGGTGACTACACGCTGCGCGCGGAGGTCAACCCGCTGCACACGCTCCCCGAGTCCAACTTCGACAACAACGTGTTCACCGTTGCGGTGAAGCTCTGAGCGAGGGGCAGCGGGCCAAGGCCGGCGACTTCGTATCCTGGCGCGCGAAGTCAGATTCGGCGCCGCGGAAACCGGCACGGCGACCCGATCGAGACGTGGTAGTTTCCGCCCGTGTTTTCGCCCATGTCCTCGATGAAACGATGCCGCGCCGGCGCGCTCGCCGCGTCGCTCGCGGCGTGCGGAAGCGTCAGCTCGACCGCCGGTTCCGATGCTGCGGTCAGCATCGACGCCAAGGTGTTTCAGGATGCAGCCCCGCTGCGCAGCTGCGCGCCACCGCCGCTGATCACCGACGTCGAGGTCGCCGAGCCGGGCTACGCAGGCACCTGCATCCACGGTGCGTGGACGCTGGAAGCGCTCAACGGCGTCACGGTGCCGGTCGCGGTGGGCCAACCCGACAACACGACGGACGTGGTCCCCGAGGCGATCGCGGCTAGCTTCAACACCAAGCACGTGGAGAGCCGATTCGCGGTGCATGTCTCGGGGCACGGACAGCAGAACACGGCCACTGCGTCCGCGTTCGCGCAGCTCACGGCGTCGCTCAACTCGCTGTCGAAGACGGATATCGGGACCGTCGATGCGAGCGCGTACACCGGGATCCGGTTCTTCGCCAGGTTGGCGAGCGGCCCGAGCGGCGCGCGGTTGACCGTTGGCACCCTCTACACCGATCCCGTCGGTGGCCAGTGCATCCCCGGCGGGACGAACAAGTCCGGCTGCTTCGACAACCCGGGCGCGCAGCTCGCGATCAGCGGCACGACGTGGATGGAGTACAAGGTGGCATTCGACACCCTGACGCAGATCGGCTTCGGGCTTCCGAGCCCGACCGGCGTCAACTTTCCGAAGCAGGCGATCACCCACATCAAGTGGGACATCGGGATCCCGACGGACGACACGGCGACCGAAGCCTGGGACCTCTGGGTCGACGACCTGACGTTCTACTGAGCGCAGCGTCGAGGGGCCGTGGAACGCCACGGCGACGACCTGACGTCCTGCCGAGCGATCAAGCTTCGACGGCCGGGTCGGCCACGGCGACGGCGACCGTGCTCGGGGTCGTCTTGCTCAGCAGCGCATGGATGATGTGGCGCTGGTCGGCCTCGGAGGCGAACCAGTCGCGTGGAAACGCCATCGCCTTGGCGCCGAGCTCGATGACCAGGACCGGTGCGGCATGGTTCCACGGCACCGAGCGGCGCAGGAAGTACACCGCGGTGACGTCTTGCGGCTTGGCCACCACGGGGCGCGACATGCACAGGCCGCGCGGCAGCGAGATCTCGCGATCCGAGACGACGATCGTACCGGGCGGGTTGAGGAACGTCTGGACCAGCCGCCAGGCATGGTACGCGCCCATCACGACGAGCACGACGCCGGCCCACCGGCCCACCGTGCCGAGCTGCCAGATCAGCAGCGCGCCGAAAATGATGCCGAAGATCGTCCAGCCGACCGAGCGACCCCGCGAAATCTCGAGATCGATCTCGGCGCGTCCGCGTCCGCGGTCCGCGCGGGACTTCTCGGGCAGTTTCGTAGGCCCGTCACTGCTGGGCGCAACAATGACCGGATCAGGTGCGTCGCCATTCACGGGTGAGCTCTCCGACTCGGGCTTGGATCTCATCAAGGGAGACATGACACAGCCGCCTGGCGGCAACGACCTCCTGACCATCTACCACGACGTCGGTAATCGCGCGAGGCGACAGCGAATACACGACGTTCTTTTCTAGCGCCTGGACCGGCCAGAGCGAAGGATCGTCGAGATCGAGCGCGACGAGGTCGCAGCGGTAGCCGGGCGCGATGCGGCCGATCGGGAGTCGCAGCACGGCGCCTGCGGTGCGGGTCCCGAGCGCGAAGCAGGTCTCGGCATCGATCGCCTGGCCGTCCGTGCGGTGCACCTTCTGGAGCAGCGCCGCGGTGCGCATCTCGTCGAACACGCTGACCCGGTTGTTGGAGCAACCGCCATCGGTGCCCAGGCCGATCGGGACGCCGCGCGCGACGAGATCGACCACATCGGTCACGCCGTCGCCGAGGAACATGTTGGAGCCGGGGCAGTAGGCGAGCGCGGCGCCGCGCTCGGCGAGCACGGCGCGCTCGCCCGCGTCGAACCAGCAGCCGTGCACCGCGATCATCTGGGACAGATCGACCGCCAGCGCGGCGATCGCGTGGAGCGGCCGCACCCCGAACCGCTCGAGCGACTGCGCGACCTGGTACTGCTCCTCGGCGAGGTGGATGTGCCACGGCACGCCGGCGTCGCGCGCGCAGCCGGCACCCGCCTCGATCATCTCCGGGGTCGCCCCGTGCTGGCTGTGCGGGGCGGGCTGGATCGTGGTCATGAACCGCTCGCGATCCTGATAGCGCGCGGCGAGTGCCTCGAAGTGGGCGACGGCCTGCGGCACGGTCTCGCGATACGCCGCCGGCGCGCCGGACCAGTCGTAGAAGCAGCGGGCGAGCACGATGCGGATACCGAGCCGGCGCGCCGCCTCGATCGTCGCCGACGCGTTGTCGTTGCCCTGGCTGTTGAGATAGTAGAAGTCGCAGACGGTGGTGACCCCGTGCAGCAGCATCTCGCCGAACGCGAACAGCGCGGCGGTCGCCATGTCGTCGGGGCCGAGTCGCGGTGAATAGCGGTACAGCGCCTGATCGCGCCACGCCAGGAACGGCAGATCGTCGCCGATGCCGCGCAGCAACGACTGGAAGCTGTGATTGTGCGTGTTGACGGTGCCCGGGACCATGGCGCGGCGCGACCAGTCGATGCGTCGGGCGCCCGCGGCGCGCGGATCACCATGGACGTCCGCCGGCGCACCGACCCGGACGATCGCACCGTCGACCGCAAGCACCGCCGTGGCCCCCCGTGCGCGGTCGTGCCCGTTCGGCGCGCCGGTGTCCTCAGGGGCGAGCGCGCGATCCGCGGTGATCACGACCGCGGTCATCGCGACGCACGCTCGGTCGCATGACGGCGCGCAAGCCACCGGGCCGCGCCGTCGGGGTTGACGTGAACCTCGACGGCGCCCCCCGACGTCGATGGAAACGTCGAGGTCACCCCCGACGTGGACCTCGACCTTGACCGCCGGGACGTCATCCGCGGCGAGAATTCCTGCGCCCGGGACCGAAGTCAACGTGCAACGTCGACGATCGAGTCAGCGACCACGCCGCGGTCAGCGACCACGCCGCCGTCAGCGACCACGCCGCCGTCAGCGACCACGCCGCCGTCAGCGACCACGCCGCCGTCGGCGACCACGCCGCCGTCAGCGACCACGCCGCCGTCGGCGACCACGCCACCGTCGGCGACCACGCCGCCGTCGGCGTTCACAACCGTTGGCGAGCAACGTCCACAGCCGTTGCTCGCGGCCAGGTTGACCGACGTCGGATCCGTGCCTGCGACGCGGTGCCGCGGCGGCGGGCGGTCGTGCCGTTCAGATCGCTTCGGAGATCGACGCGAGGTTGAACTCGTGCGTGCGCAGCATCGGGACGCGAAGCGAGCCGCCTTCGACGCCGCTGGGGATCGCGGTCGGGCCAAGACCGTCGCAGCGCGCGAGCATCTGCACCGGCGACTCGTTGAACCGGAAGTTGTTCACCGGGTGCGAGATCGCGCCGTTCTCGATCAGGAACGTGCCGTCCCGGGTCAGGCCGGTCACCAGCACGGATTGTGGATCGAGCGCGCGCAGGTACCAGAACCGGGTGATCAGCACGCCGCGCTGGACGCTCTTGATGAGCTCGTCGCGCGTGGCGGTCCCACCGTCGAGCGCCCAGCCAACGCTGGGGCCACCGCCGCCACCGCCGCCGCCACCGCCACCGCCGAGTCGGCCGGTCGGCGGCTTACCCTGCTTCTTGGCCCAGAACCGGCTGTACGGCAGGCCGGTCAACACGCCCTTGTCGATCCAGCGGGTGGGCGCCAGCGGAAAGCCTTCGAGGTCGAATGGCAACGACGCGAGCGCGGCGTCCGTCGGATCGCTGCGCAGCGTGATGGTCTCGGGGAACAGCTTGTCGCCCGGCCGGCGCTTGCTGAAGAACGAGCGGCCCTCGTCGGCGCGTCGCGCATCGAACGCGTTGGCGAGAAACGCCAGCAGGCTACCGACCGCCGCCGGCTCGAGGATCACGGTGTAGCGCCCGGGCTCGAGCTTGCGCGGCGCCGCCGACGACGTCGCCTTGTCCACCGCGACCTTGGCGAGCGCGGCGGCGTCGAGGTCGGCCATCCGGTTGGATCCGGCGCCGGCCCACCCCGAACCGGTGGCATCCGGGGTGCGCGCGGTGCACGACATCCCGCAGGTGGTCCAGGCGTGATACGCGGACAGCCCCTCGCTGGTGCCCAGCGTCAAGCTGTGGCTGCCGTGGCCGACGAATCCGGCGATCACGACCTTGGCACCATCCGCGGCGGTGAGCGCGGCGCCGGCGGCCCTGGCGCGGACATCGGGTGTGAGCTTGGCGGTCGCGGGATCCGCCGAGCCCTTCGCCGCGACGTAGCTCTGGCGGCCGAGCAGCGGCATCTGCTCCGGGTTCTCGGGGGCGAGCCGGGCCATCCGCAGCGCCCCGCCGACCAGGTCGTCGATCGATCGGTCGTCCTGCTGGTTGGTGGTCGCCGACGCAGCGCGCTGGCCGAGCTGCACGGTGAGCGTGATCGACAGCCGATCGACGTCGCCCGACGACGTGATCTCGTTGACCGCGAACCGGGTATTGCCGTCGCGCGAGCCGCGCACCGCGACCGATGCCTCCGCGCCCTTGGTCGCGCGCACCAGCGTGGTGATCCGATCGACGAGCCTGCGCGCTTCTGGTTGGGTCAGCATCACGGGTTCCGGCGGTTGGTGTTGAGGATGTTGACTTGCTTGAACCGCGCAGGCGGGCAGCCGTGGCTCACGGAGTTGATCTGACCGGGCTCCCCCTTGCCGTCGGACAGCGTGCCGCCGAGCCACCACGACGCCGGCCCGCCGAGCGCGTCACATGAGTTCCAGAACTCGATCGTGTTGGCCTGGTAGGCGACGTCGCGCAGCATCCGGGTCTTCTTGCCGCGCTTGACCTCCCAGAACGTCTGGCCGCCGAACTGGAAGTTGAAGCGCTGGTGATCGATCGACCACGAGCCGCGCCCGGAGATCACGATGCCGTCGTCGGTCGCGGCGATCAGATCGGCGAGCGAGCGCTCGCGGGGGCCGGGCGCGAGCGAGACGTTGGCCATGCGCTGGAACGGAAACGAGCCGTAGCTGTCGCCGTAGCACGTGCCGCGCGAGGCTGGCTCGCCGATCCAGGCGGCCTGCTCGCGCGTGGTCTGGTAGCCGACGAACATGCCGTTCTCGACCAGGTTCCACTTCTGGGTCGCGACGCCGTCATCGTCGTAGCCGCAGGTCGCCAGCCCGCCGGGCGTGGTCTTGTCGGCGAAGAACGTCAGCTGCGGCGCGGCGACCCGGAGCTTGCCGCGCTTGTCGGGCGTCGCGAACGACGTGCCGGCCGCGTTGGCCTCGTAGCCCATCGCGCGATCGAGCTCGGTCGAGTGGCCGATCGACTCGTGGATCGTGAGGTAGAGGTTCGATGGTTCGAGGATCAGGTCCTTCTTGCCGGGCGCGACCGACGGCGCCTTGAGCTTCTCCACCGCCTCCTCGCCGATCCGCCGGGCGTCGGCGAGCAGGGTCGAGCTCTCCACGTACTCCCAGCCGGCCTGGCGCGGTGGCAGATCGTGATCGCGCGACTCGAACTCGCCGCGCTTGTCATCGACCGCGGTCACCGTGTAGCCGGGACCCAGCCGGACGATCTCCTGCTCGATGTACGCACCATCGGTCGACGCGAGCAGCTTCCACTCGGCGATCGCGGCGTACTGCGACGTCGCGAACTTCACGCCGGGCACCTTCATCGCCTCGCGGTTGATCGCGAGCAGCAGCTCGGCCTTGTCCTCGAGGGGGATCTTGAACGGATCCTTGACCAGCGCGGTCTGCCAGACATCGACGTTGGCCGGCACCGGCGCGAGCACGACCGGGCGCTTCATCAGGGACGCGTTGGCCTTGGCGATCGCGACGGCATCGCGCGCGGCGCGCTCGGCGTCGGCGGCGGTCACGCTCGGGGTCGCCGCGAACCCCCAGGCGCCGCCGGCGATCACGCGGACGCCGACGCCGTACTCCTCGTTGGCCGCCACGCGCTCGACGCGATCCTCGCGGGTCGCGATGCTCTCGCGGCGGATCCGCACCACCCGGACGTCGGCGTAGCTCGCGCCGGCCTTGGTCGCAGCTCCCAGGGCGCGCTTGACGAGGTCGTCGAGCTTGGGCTCGGTGAGCAGGCCGCGTGCGGCGGCGAGCCGCGGCTCCGCGAACAGCGCGAGCGCCCCCGCCGAGCCACCTGCGACGCCTGCGAGGAATGATCGGCGTGACAATTTCACGCCGCGAGCCTATCACCGCGGCTTTGCCGCCGATCGAGCCAGATTCGCTCCCAGCGCACGTCGCGCCGGGAGCAGATCGGGGCCGCCGGCGCATCCGGATGCGCCGGCCATCCACCTGCGCCGTGTGTGGTAGGTTCCGCGCGTGGACGACCTGCTCGCCGAGGTAGGCGCTGGGCGCCTCGACCCGATCTACGTGCTGCACTCCGAGCACCCGATCCTCATCGAGCGCGTCGTGACCGCGCTGCGCGAGGCGGTCGTGCCGCCGGCGGCGCGCGGCTTCAACTACGACGTCATCGAGGGCAAGCCGACCGGCGCGCGGATCGTCGCGCTGGCGCAGACCCTGCCGATGATGGCGCAGCGCCGGATGATCTACGTCCGCGATCTGTCGGCGATGCCCGCCGACGAGGCCGAGCCGCTGCTGGCCTACCTCGCCAAGCCCAACCCGTCGACCGTCGTGGTCTGCATCACGACCAAGCTCGACAAGCGGATCAAGCTCTACGCCCAGCTGTCGAAGAAGGGCTACCTCCACATCCTCGAGGCGCCGCGCCAGCTCGCGCCGTGGGTCCGCGCCGAGGCCAAGCACCGCGGCGTCCAGATCGACGCCGCCGCCATCACCCGGCTGGTCGATGCCGTCGGCGACGATCTGTCGCGACTCGCGCTCACGGTCGAGCAGCTCGGGCTGTACGCCGCCGGACGCGCGGTCAGCTCCGACGACGTGGACGATCTGGTCGCCGACACCCGCGAGCGCACGGTGTTCGAGCTGACCGACGCGATCGGCGCGGCCGACCGGCCCCGCGCGCTCGCCGCCGTGGCCTCGCTGTGCGATCAACGCGAGAGCGCGGTCGGGGTTGTGGTCATGCTCGCGCGCCACGTCCGCCAGCTGTCCCTGGTCTACACCCTGCGCGCCACCAACGTGCCGCGCTCGAGCTGGGCCGGGATGCTCGGCGTCCCGCCGTTCGTCGTCGACAAGCTCACCGCCCAGGCCCGGAGCTATTCGCCGGCGTCGCTCGCCACGGCGACCCAGCGCCTGGCCAACGCGGATCGCGCCCTCAAGGGCGACATCACGCTGACCTCGACCCTGGGCGGCGCGTTCACCGGCCCCCAGATCAAGGCGCTCGGCAAGGACCTCGCCGAACGGATCATCCTCGAGCACGTCGTCGGCGGCATCGTCCAGCTGGCCGCCTGAGCCGTCAGTCGTTGTCGATGATCTTGACGGTGTTCGCGTGGACGCCCGATCGCGGCGACGGGGGAGGGGGCGCTGGCGCTCGCCCGATCTGGATCGCGGGCGAGGTCTCTTCGGGGGTGATGCCCATGTCTTCGAACGGGCGGCGGTACTCGGTCGGCAGCCGGACGAACTGAGCGGCGAGCGTCGCGCGCGGCACGAACAGCTCCTCGCGCCGGCCATCGCCGATGTCGCGCTTGAGGATCAGCTCACCGCTCATCCGGCTGCGCTCGCGGATCGTGCGCGCGAGCGGGGTGAGCTGGGCGAGCAGCTCCAGCGGGATGATCCGGGGCTCGTCGAGATCGGCCAGCGCCGCGGTGCCCAGCGAGAGGTCGACCAGGGTTCGCCGGTTGAGCAGATCGCGGAGCACCGCGTTGGCGCGCTCGGCGAGCAGGCGGACCGGCGCCACGTCGTCGAAGTCGAGCGGGTTGGGCTCGCCGTCGGCGTCCCCGGATGCGGTGATCGATACCCAGGTCGCGCCGGTCTCGACCACGGCGAACCGCAGGCCTTGCGCCGACTTGTTGGGGTTCTCTTTGAGCGTGACGATCGATTCGTGGACGTTGCGCTCGAACGCGACGAGGACGTACTTGCCCAGATCGATCGGCGCCGGCTTGGCCTTGCCGAACACGCCCTTCTTCATCATGTGGACGACGACGCCCTCGGACAGCTGCTCGACCCGGATCGGCGCGCGATACGGCTCGGGGGACAGGCTGAAGCTCGCCGACAGCCGGCCGCCGGTCGCGACGGCGTTCGCGGACGGCTCGGGGCCGCGGACGTCCCACGACATGATCCACCGCGAGTTCGGGAGCTGGCGCTCCTCGAAGAACGGCTGCAGCGCCTGCAGCACGGCGTCGCACGCGGTCTTCGGCGCGGCCAGCGCCTCGGTCGCCGCGACCCGGCCCTCGACCTGGCGGCGCGCCTCGACCAGCGCGGTCTTCACGCCGCCGGCGATCTTCTGGGCGACCTGCTGGGTCAGGCTGGCCTTCTTGTCGCTCGGCAGGTACGCGTGCAGCGCACCGCTCACCGTGGCCTCGAGATCTGCGAGCCGCCCGAGCTCCTTGTCGGCTTCGCGCCGGGTCTCGCGGGCCCTCTCGCGGCGCGCGTCGAGCTCGCTGAGCGGCCCGAACGCGTTGGTACAGGTCTCGACCGCCAGCGTCAGGGTCTCGATGAAATTCTCATCGAGAGGAAAGGGTGTTCCGTCCCCATAGCGGTACATATCCGAGAGCATAGCACTCCCGACACCTCCGGCCGAGACCGTGGCTAATAGTTCCCCGTGATGCCGAGCTGGAGGATCACGGCGTCGATCAGGCTGTTACCGTAGATGAACTGGCGATCGATGCCCATCGGGTTTTCTGCGAGGTTGTCGGCGGGCAGCACGGCGAGCATCAGGGCGTCAGCCTTCACGTTGAGCTGCAGCTTGTCGAACAGGCCCCACACCGGCTTGTCGCCGCCGATCGTGATGACCGTGAGCTTGCCGCCAAACGTCGCCGTGCGCACCGGCGACAGTTCGCGGTCGCCGGTGAAGTACTCGCCGGCGGTCGATTCGGTCTGGTAGTAGAACGCGTCCTTGAAGAAGTTCGCCGCCGACTGCTGGTAGACCCGGGCGTGGAGCTTGAGCAACAGGCTCTTGCCGATGTACTGCGAGTAGCCGAGCTCGACGTCGCCGCCGACCACGCGCCAGGTGTCGTCGTAGAACCGAGCGTCGAAGTGGACCGCGGAGTGCAGCTTCGGCAAGAACCGGTTGAGCCGCGCTGACAGCGACCATCGGTCGCGGGTGCTCGGAATGTGCTCCTGCGGCGAGTTGGCGCCGATCCGGACCCGGCGGTACGGGTTGGACTGGAAGCCCTCGAGCACCTGGCCGTAGCCGGCGAGCTGGAGGTTCATCGTCGGCGACAGGTTCTGGGTCACCGTGACCTGTGCGGTGTCGATCGAGAGGTCGCGCCACAGCGTGAATCCGGGGCGATCCTTGCCGAAGATCACGCTGCGCTTGGCGCACGCATCGGCGCCGGTCAGGGCCTTGGTCTCCTGCGGTGACAGCGTGCCGTTGTCCTTGTCGCAGACCTGGTCGAAGCTGTGGCTGTAGGCGATCGCCACCGTGGTGTTGCGGCCGGGCAGATCGACCGACGCGCTGCCGCCGATCTGCCGCGACAAGTAGTCGCGCTCGGTGCCGAGCGTCGCGCTGACGTTGAGGCGCGAGCGCCGGCCGTGGAGCCCGAACCCCAACGTGCCTTCCTGCCGAAGATCGGAGAACGTCGTCGCGGAGCTGATCGCGTCGGCCTGGTAGATCACCGACGTCGCACCCGACACCGCATCGGCCGAGTACGCCGCATCGAGCGAGACAAACCGCCCCAGATCGATGCCGACGTCGGCCTGGGGGTGGATCACCGTGAGCCCGCCTTTGCCGCCGTCGCGCTTCTCGGCGAACAGCGAGGTCGAGACCTCGGCGCGATCGTCGGCGCGCGCCGCCGGTGCCACGGCCGCCAACGCGAGCGCCGCGAGCCCGACGGTGGCTAGTTGCAGCCGCATCCGCCTCCGCCCGCGCCGTGGCCGCCGGCCGCGCCTTCGCGGTTCGATCGGATGTGGTCGTCGGACGACGACTCGTGCGGATCGTCGTCGAACACCATCACCTGGTCGGCGAGAAACTCCTTCTCCGCGGCGCGCACGGCCTGGCGACCGCAGCCGGCCAGCGGGATCGCCGCGGCGGCGGCCAGGAGGATCGCGATGATTGCTCGCATGCGTGCTCCGATCAGAAGAAGATCGCCAAACCGCCGGAGTACTCTTGGCCGTTGTTGGCGTGGTTCTGGTTGAACAGGGACCAGTTACGAGCATCGAGCCGAAAGGTGATCTGCTTCTTGAAGGTGATCTCGAGCCCGCCGCCGGCGGCGAGCGCCATCAGGGTCTCGTTCTTGTCGACGAAGTTGTCCGCTTTGGGGCGAATGTGTGCGGCGCCGGTACCCAGGCTCGCGTACGGGCCGATCACCGCTCCAGGCGCCAGCCGCAGCACGAAGGCGAGACCGCCGAGGAACACGTCCTTCTCGGCGCGCGGCGACAGTCCCGCGAACCCCTCGATCGCCCAGTATGGATCGATCAGCCACGATGGCCGCAGCAGATAGACCCCCTCGCCGTCGAGCACGCCCGCCGAGAACGACAGGCCCACGGTGGCGTAGGCGACCGGCGATGGGCCGAGGATCGCCCCGCGGATCGCCTGGCCCATCCGCGTGACCACGCCGGCTTCGCCCTCGGCGCCGACCTCGAAAGGCGTCACCAGATCGCCGAGGATCCAGCCGTTGGTGCCGTCCTCGAGCTCGACCTTGAACCAGTAGTCGCGCGTGCCGCGTTCGAGGACCTGGAACACCTGCCCGCGCTCGGCGATGAACACCTCGCGGTAGCTGCCGCTCGGGCCCGAGTGCACCGGCGCCTTCTGCGCGATCACCCGCAGATACGCCTCGGCGTCGGCGCGCGCGGTGAGGAGCACGACGAGGAGCATGACGAGGAGCGCCAAGCCGGTCGCGACGCGAGGCCGGGGCACGCTCACTTGAACCAGGCGAGAAAGATCTGCACGGCAGGATCGTTTTCGTTCGGAAAGATGTCGTCGCCGCCGTGCGGGTCGATCCCCGCGAGCGGCTTGGTCAAGAACGGGCTGGCGTCGGGGCTTCCGCAGTTGAGGTAGATCTGGGTGCGTCGATACGCCGCGGCATAGTCGACCTGCGCCGGGAAGTCGAGGCCGTTGCCGCCCGCGACATGGCAGCCGACCTTCGCACACGAGGTCGCGGCGTCGTTCCGGATCACGTAGCTCGGCCAGATCTGATCCTGGAAGTAGGACAGCCCCCCCGCCGGGTTGCACAGCCCGATCTCCGTGGGCGTGTCACCGAGATCGACGGTGGGACAACCGGTCAGCAGCGCAACCGCGAGACCCGCGGTCCAGCTTACACATCCGCGCCTCGCGGCCACGCTTCGCGCTATGGCCGATGACCAGCGGCTTCCCATCCTCACGAAACGATACACCGGAAGCCCACACGGCCGCCACGCTAGGGACGGATCACCGCGGTTGGTGTAACCTCGCTCGAAGTGTCGACAGGAGCGTCCCGTCCCCCGGGCCGGCCGGCGGCGACGGCGCCCGCGATCGGATCGAAGGCAACACCGCCGCCGATCCCAGGGCTTCGTAGTGTCGTGAAGCCCGAGCCCGCGGCCGAGCCGGCGCGAGTCGCCGCGGCCGAGCCGGCGCGAGTCGCCGCGGCCGAGCCGGCGCGGGTTGGAGCGGCCGAGCCCGCGCGGGTTGGAGCGGCCGAGCCGGCGCGGGTGCCGCACGTCGTGAAGAGCGCGCTGGTCGGCCGCGCCCAGCACCTGGCGACGCTGTCGGATGTCGTCGCACGTGCGATCGACTTTCAGGCGCCGCAGCTGGTCACCGTCGTCGGGAACCAGGGCACGGGCAAGACCCGCCTCATCAACGAGCTGATCCCGCTGCTCACGCAGAACCGCGCGCAAGGCTGCCGGGTGTTTCACGGCGCCGCCGCGCGCGACGCGGCGAACCTGCCCGTCCGTCACGCCGCGCTCACATCGCTGCTGCGCGATCGCTTCGAGCTCTTGCCGGTCCCCGACGAGACCTCCCGGCTGCGGTTTGCGCACGAGGTCCGCACGGTGATGGCCGGCGAGCAGGTCCCCGAGATGCTGCACTTCGTCGGCGGCTTCCTCGGCCTCGAGTTTCCGCTGAGCCCGTTTTTGCGCGCGGTGACCGAGAGCCCCGGCCAACATACCGAGGTGGCGCGCACCGCGCTGCGCCGGTTCATCGAAGTCGACGCCTCGCACTCGCCGCTGGTGCTGGTGCTCGACGACATGCAGTGGGCCGACAGCGACACACTGGGCCTGGTCAGCGAGATCGTCACCGGGCTCGGCGGCTCGCCCGTGGTGCTGCTGACCGCGGCCCGGCCCGACATGCTGGTGCACGCCACGGGCTGGGGCGAGGGCGCGGTCGACCACGAGCGCATCGACCTGCGCAACCTCGAGCCCGACGACGCCGAGCAGATGTTTCGGAATCTATTGTCGCGCGTGAAGGATCTCCCGGACGAGACCACGCAGTCGGCGGTCGAGATGACCGGCGGCAACCCGGCGTTCCTCGAGCAGCTCGTGCGGCTGTTCCTCGACAACGGCACGATCGATACCCGGCCGCCGAGCTGGACGCTCGATCCCGACAAGGCGGCCGAGACCGAGCTGCCGATCTCGATCGAGGAGGCGATCGAGGCGCGGATCGCGGCGCTCGAGAACGACGAGCGCGATCTGCTCGAGAAGGCCGCGGTGTTCGGCAACGTGTTCTGGGTGTCGGCGGTGATCGCGATGACGCGGCTCGAGACCCAGCTGCCCGACCCCGCGCCGGGGCCGTTCGAGCTCGAGTGGGGTGACGGCGAGGACGTGCGCCGCCGGGTGTCCGATCTGGTCGCGGGGCTCGCGGAGCGCGACTACGTGTTGCGGCTCGAGGTCGACGACTCGAGCATTCCCGGCGAGGCCGAGGTCGTGTTCAAGCACAACCTCGAGCGCGAGCTGATCATCCGCTCGACCCAGACCAGCCGGCTGGCGCGCTACTACCTGTCGGCGGCGCAGTGGCTCGAGGCCAAGACCGTGCAGCGCAGCGACGAGCAGCTCGAGTTCCTCGCGGTGCTCTACGAGCGCGGCGGCGATGCGCTGCGCGCAGCGCACTGCTACCTGCAGGGCGGCGATCGCGCGCGTGCGCGTTACGCGCCCGACGAGGCCCGCACGCTGTACGAGAAGGGCCTGCAGATGCTCGGCGAGGTCGACGCGCCGGCCCGGCTCGACGCCCTGCACAACCTCGGCGACGTGCTGGAGCAGTGCGGGCGCACCGAGGAGGCGATGCCGTACTTCGTCGAGATGCTCCAGCTCGCCTGGCGGTTCGATAACCTCGCCAAGGCCGGCGCCGCGTATAGCCGCCTGGCGCGCGGCGAGCGCCGGTTCGGCCGCTACGACCTCGCGATGGAGCACCTGCGGCGCGCCTACGAGTTGTTCGTCAGCTCGCGCGACGATCGCGGGATCGCCTCGACGCTCGACGACATGGGCCGGGTCAACTGGCTGCGCGGCGCGTTCGGCCAGGCGCTCGACTTCCACCGCCAGTCGCTGACGATCCGGCGTGCGCTCGGCGACCGCCGTTCGATTGCGCTGTCGCTCGCGAACATCGGCCGGGTGCACCACGACACCGGCAACTTCAAGGCCGCGATCAACCAGTTCCGCGAGGCGCTCGATCTGCGGCGCGATATCGGCGACCTGGTCGGCATCGTGCAGTCGCTGTGCGATCTCGGTGGCGTCCATTCCGAGGACGGCAACCACGCGAGCGCGCTCGAGCTGCTCGGCGAGGCCCGCACGATGGCGCACGAGATCGGCGACAAGCTCGCGCTCGCCGATGTGCTGTCGCGCAGCGGCGAGGTCAAGTCGGCGGTCGGGCGGGGCGCGGAGGCGGTCAAGGATCTGAGCGATGCCAAGGTCATCGCGGCCGGGCTCGGCGATCGCGTCGCGCTCGCGACCGCGCACCAGCGGCTCGCCCACGTCCAGCTCCAGCTCGGCAACCTCGAGGCCGCGAGCGTCGAGGCCGACGCGGCGGTCGCCGTCAGCGAGGCGGTCGGGTTGCGGGTCCACATCGGCTGCGGCTATCGCGCCAAGGCCGAGGTCGCCGCGGCGATGGGCCAGGCCGCGCAGGCCGAGGACGACTTCCGGCGCGCGATCGATATCCTCGCGGCGGTCAAGCACGAGGTCGAGCTCGCCCGGGCGTATCAGGGGCTCGCCGGGGTCAAGGAGCACGCCGGGATGACCGCCGAGGCCACCAAGCTGCGCACCCGCGCTGCCGACATCTTCAACCGGCTGCGCGGCGCCGCAGCGACCGCGACCGAATAGCCGTGTCCGCGGCGACGCCGATCCAGCGGCTGGCTGCGGCCGTTCCGCCGAACGTCCGGACCGTGTGCGAGACGCTTGCGGCCGCGGGGCACCAGGCGGTCGCGGTCGGGGGCGCCGTGCGCGACGCGATCCTCGGCCGGATCCCGGGCGACTGGGATGTCGCGACCAGCGCGGAGCCCGCGCAGGTGATGGCGCTGTTCAAGCGTACGGTGCCGACCGGCCTGGCGCACGGCACGGTCACGATCGTCACCGGCCGCGGCGAGGACTCGCATGTCGAGGTCACCACGTTTCGCGGCGAGGGCGCCTACACCGACGCGCGGCGGCCCGATCACGTCACGTTCGGCGTACCGCTCGTCGAGGATCTCGCGCGCCGCGATCTCCGGGTCAACGCGATCGCCTACGACCCCGCGTCCGGCCAGCTGATCGACCCCTACGACGGCCAGCGCGACATCGCCGAGCGGCGGCTGCGCGCGGTCGGCCCGACCGGCAACGTCTACGACGACGCGGTCGCGCGGTTCACCGAGGACGGCCTGCGGGTGATGCGGGCGGTGCGGTTCGCGGCGGCGCTCGAGTTCGCGCTCGATCCCGACACCGAGCGCGGCATCGGGCCGGCGCTGCCGTCGCTGGCCAAGGTCAGCAAGGAGCGGATCTCCGACGAGCTGCGCAAGATCCTCGCGACCCGCGAACCGTCGCGGGCGCTGGCGATCGCCGAGCGGGTCGGGATCCTCGCGCTGATCTTGCCGGAGGTCGCAGCCGGGATCGAGGCGTGGGCGGTGGCCCTGGGCGGCGATCGGGGCGCGGCGGTCGCGCGCTGGCTGGGCCGGATCGACGCTGCTGCGCCGATCGCGCGGCTGGGTGCGCTGGTGGCCGTGCTGGCGGATCCAGATCCGGGGCCGCGGCGGCTCGACCGCGGAGCGCAGCGACGGGCCGAGGCGGTGCTGAAGCGGCTGAAGTTCTCGAACGAGGACAGCGCCGCCGCGGCGATCTTGGTCGGCGTGGCGGCTGCCCCACTCGCCGCGGCGTGGACCGACGTCGAGGTGCGCCGGCTGCTCGCCGACGTCACGCGGGCCCATGCGCCGGCCGCCGTCGCGTTGTGGCGCGCCGATGGTGCGGTTGCGCTGGCCGAGCGCGCCGCGGTGATCGTCGAGCGCCGGGATGCGCTGGCGTCGGGCGAGCTGGCGGTCACGGGCAAGGACCTGATGGTCGGGTTGTCGCTGTCACCGGGACCGGCGATCGGGCGGCTGCTCGTGGCCTTGCTCGATCGCGTGCTGGTCGATCCGACGCTCAATACGCAGGATCAGCTGATGGCGCTCGCCCGCGGCCTCGAGCTCGAGCTGGCACACACCACCTCGAACAGGTGACCGTTGGCGTCGACGAAGTAGACCCGGCCGGCACCGCCGAGCGGATCATCGATCTTGCCATTGCGGAGATCGTCGGGGTCGTTGCCGAACGGCAGCCCGCGCTCCTGCAGGCGGGTCACCACATCGGTGAAGCGATGTGGGTCGACCCGGAATGCGATGTGCTCGGCTGCGACGGTGGTGGACGTGGAGAACAGCAGCGAGGCCCCGTGCTCGAGGTCGACGCGGTGCATGTCGCCGTCGCCGCCGTCGGGGGTCGGCTCGGCGGCGCCCAGGATCTCCGCCAGGGCGCGGGCGGACTCGAGTGCGTTCCGGGCAGCGAGGCCGATGTGGTCGATCTCAATCATGGTGCAGACCTCCGGGAGCTGGCGTGCTCGTGCGCTACAGGGCCGAGGGATCGTCGCTGATGACGAGTGGAAACCGCGGCGAACCTCGCAGCCATAGCCGGGTTGCCCCCGGGTCGCGGTAGAGCCCCACCGATGTCGCTTCGAGGTCTGGTTCGCGCGTGGCGATTCCAACGACCGCGATCGGCTTGTCGACCTCGATGATCGCTTCGCGATAGCGCACGGAGTCAGTCCAGAACCAGTCGCGGTACACGAGCGCGTGTCGCTCGAGCAACGAGCGCTGCACGGGATCGGCGTCAAAGGCGGCCCGCGACTTTGACCAGTGGTCGAACCCGGCCGAGATCCGCGCGTGCACCGGGTCGATCACCGCTCGGTGATCGCGATCCTCGAGGATGAACTGCACGGCGTCTTGCTCGCTCGCGAGCTCGCGAGCGACGCCGGCGCGGAGCTGCTCGATCCTGAGGTGATAGTGGACGCAGGGCCTGCCCGTGAGCGGGGCCTCGAGCAAGGGGGCTAGCGGACGCGCAATGCCGGTGATCTTGCCGCGCGTATCTTCCGGCAGCGTGGCGAGCGAGAACGAAGGCGCCGCAGCGAGCGCGCGGCGGAATCTGCGTCCGATGATGGCGTCGTGGAGGAGGCGGAGCAGCAGGAGTAGCTTGCTGAGCGTTCCTTCTCCATCGCGAGTCACGTTGCAAGCGTAGCGCAGTGTTCGGGCTTGGGGCTTGCGGTGTCGGCTTGCGGTGTCGGCTCGAGGTGTCGGCTTGAGGCTTGCATCGTCGGCGGGCCGCGGGCGTCGCGACGCGCTTCCGCAGAATCACCCGGCGAGCGAGGGCACGACGCGGCTCATGCGCGCTCGCGCAGCGCTCCAAGGCGTCGTTGCATCGACGACGAAGGCCGCGTAGTGATCGGCGGCACGATGCTCACTGGCTACTCGATCAAGTCGAGAAGGCGAGTGCATCCACCTTATCCCGTGCCCGGAAGGTTTGATGGTCTGATGACGACCTGGATCAGCGGAGTCTGCGAAACGAACGGCGTGAGCATCCACTACCTCCGAACCGGAGGCGCCAGACCTCCCGTCGTTCTGCTCCATGGATTGATGGGGAGCGGCGCCTGCTGGACTCCTCTAGCGCGCGCGCTCGAGGGCGAATTCGACGTGGTCATGCCCGACGCACGAGGGCACGGCGACTCGGGTGCACCGCACCACGGGTACCGGTACGACGATCTCGCGAACGACGTCGCGGGCCTCGTTCGCGGCCTGAAGCTCTGTCGTCCGGTTCTGCTTGGCCACTCGATGGGCGGCATGACCGCAGCGGTGGTGGCGAGTCGAGTTGCCGGGATGATCCGCGGCCTCGTCCTGGTCGACCCGACGTTCTTGAGGCCCGAGCGCCAACGCGAGGTGCGTGACAGTGACGTTGCCGATCAACACCGCCGGGTTCTCGGTCTACAGAAATGTGATCTCGTCGCGCAGGCCCGAGCACGGCATCCGCATCGCTCGCCAGAGATCGTCGAGCTCCAGGCCGAGGCGAGACTGAAAACCCGCATGGACGCGTTCGACGTGCTCACGCCGCCCAACCCCGAGTATCGCGACGTGGTGAGCGCGATTGGCGTCCCGAGCCTGCTCGTCATCGGCGATGACCCCGTCGTCACGCTCGACATGGCAACGGAACTGCGCAGCCTCAACCCAGGCATGCGACTTGAGCAGGTTACAGACGCAGGTCACGGCCTTCCGTTTGAACAACCCGAGCGCCTGGGCGAGGTGGTCTTGTCGTTCCTGCGTGAGCTTGCGTAGCGGCTGCAGCCCGCCGCAAGCTGACCGTCTGCCGCCGTAGCCAGCCGCCGATGCGACCCTGATCCGACGGCAGAAGCTCGACGTGGCGGACGTGTCGTCAGGTCAGCTCGGTCATCGCATCGACGACCAGCGTCCGCGCTCCACGGCCACCCACCACGACCCGCGGCAGATCCAGCCGCGCTAGCCGCGTCCCCAGATCCACCGCCAGGTGCGACGCTCGCCGCAGCAGATTCGCGAGACCGGTGCGATCGGGATCCGGATCACCGGCGCGCGACGCAGCCACCTGGCTCGCCAGCGTCTGCGCATCGATCAGCCGCAGCGGCGCCGGCGCCGCCGCGATCTGCCCCGAGCCCGGCGTATCGAGGATCACCGTCCAGCCCAGCGACGGCAGCTCGATGAACGACACCGACAGCTCTCGCCCCGCGGGTGGCGTCTCGCGAATGATCACGCCCGTCCCCGCACCGGGGCTGCGCCCCGCGGCGACCAGCACCGTCGTGAACGCCGCCCGTACCATCGCGTCGCTCGTGAGGTTGCGCTCGACCGGGCAGCCCGCGGGCTCGCTCGGTAGGTCGTGGCCGAACGGCTTGATCTCGACCGGATACCCCGCGCGCCGCGCGAGCCGGACCGCGGCCGAGGGCGTGGTGGCGACCGCCTGGCGCGTGATCGGCACGCCGTAGGCCGCCAGCAGCACCTTGGTCTCGTGATCGCCCAGCTTGCGCTGCTCGCTGCCGAGCTTGGCGAGCTGGCGCTCGAGCCGCTCGCGATCGATGGCGAGCTCGGCGGACGCGGTGAGCGGGGCAGGGCCGAGGCCCACGGCGATGCGCTCGGCCGCGCGCCCGAGGATGGCGATCGCACCGAGCGCCGCGCGCGCGGTGTAGAGGATCGCGCCGGCATCGGCGAGCTCGCCGCGCGCGGCGACCGGCACGTGGAGCCCGCGGGTCGAGCTCGGTGGCGCACCCAGCGCGGGATCGTAGAGCACGACGTCGGTCGGATCGTCGGGCGCCGACAGCGGCGACCGCACGCCACCCAGCTCGGCCTCGGCGGCGATCGCGACGGCCTGGGCCTCGAGCCACGAGCCGGGCGGGGCGATCACGGCGGCGCGTGGGCCGGCGGGCAGGCCGAGCCGGACGAGCAGCACGACCGCCTCGAGCCAGGCATCGACGTCGTGGCCGACCGCTGCGCCGTGGCTGCGCAGGTAGGCCAGCGCCGCCGCGCGCTCGATCGCGGCACGCCCACCGCCGCGCGGCAGCGGCGCGAGCAGGCAGACCGGGCGACCGGCGCCGGCCGCGCGCGCACACACCGCGGCGAGCTCGACCGCGAGCGCGGATCCGGGCGCCGCGTCGAGCGCCCACGCGATGACGTCATCGCCGATCGCGGCCCCAAGCGCCTCGTTGCGCGCGTCGTTGGCGGCGCGGCTGGTCCGCGCATCGAGCGGCGCATCGGCGATCCGCGCGTCGATCCCGCGGGCGCGCAGCGCGGCGACCGCCGTGGCGCCGAGGTGGAGCGGCGCGATGACCTGTACGCGGGTGGGCGCCGGGGCGCTGGCGACGGAGCGCGCCTGCGCCATCATGGGTCCTTGCGCGGCGCGATGTGCACGGCCAGGTGATCGGCGATACGTTCCAGGGCGCGGCGCGTTTGCTGGTTCGCACGGGACGGCAGCGCGCGATGGGCGAGCACTGCCGGATCGAGCCCGAGCACCGCCAGCTCGAGGCGACGCATCGCGGCCGACGGCGTCGGAGTCAGATAGTCGTCGTCCGGCGGACCCGGGATCCGCACGCCGATCACGGCGGGGCCGTGGATCCGAACGGTCTGCAGCGTCGTGCCGGCGGCGCGGCTCGCGTGGATCGCCGCGTCGTCGGGTGCAAGCGCGACGACGTGGGTCAGCTGCGCGGCGTCGGTCAGCTCGGCGATCGCCGCGACCTCGGCGAACCGCGCGGGACGGCTCGCCTCGTCGACCAGGATCGTGGTCGCGGCGAGGTGGCGTGCGACGCTCGCCATGATCTGCGCCCAGCCCAGGTAATCGAGCCGAAGATCGGTCGGGACACCGACGCTGGCCAGGCCTGCGCGTGCGGCGCGATCGGCGGCGAGATCGAGCCAGCTCGCCTCGCCCGCAGCCACCGCGGTCGCACCGCGAAACTTCGCGGCCGTCTTGAGCGCGCCGTCGAGCCACCGGATCGAGCGCACCGGCGCCGCGCTGCCGAGCCACACCGCCACGCTGGGCGGGTCGGCCGCGGCGGCTCGATCGTCGCGCGTGGTCACCGGCCCTCCAGGACGCGCGCGAGCTCGGTGAGCTGGGTCGCGATTGGACCGCTCAGCGCGCCGTCCACGCCCTTGCCACCCGCGCCGCCGATGCGGACCAGGCTCGCCGACCCGGCGACATCGACAGCGGGAGCGCCGATCGTGACGCACAGCTCGGGCGAAACCGGCGCGCCGCGTTCGATCACGGCACCGCCGCCGACCACAGCCGCGGCATTCGCGCTGCCGACGATCTGCGCGCCGAGCACCGCGGCGAGCCGCCGGGTCGCCTTGACGATCTCGGGATCACTCGCGGCTTCGTCGTCGATCGCGATCAGCGGCCCGGTGGTCTGCGCGAGCTCTGCGGGAGCCGTGCCCGCGAGCTCGATCCGTGGATCGGCGATTCCCGGCACGGCGAGCACCATGACGTCGATATCGTCTTCGCCGTGCGGCGGAAGCCTCGGCGCGACGCCGACCAGGATCACGGCGGCACCACCATCGGTGGCACGCACGTAGCTGCCGTCGCGATCGCGGACCTCGACCTCCTCGATGCCGGTGGCACGGGCGCGCAGGAACAGCCGCGCACCGATCCGTGCGGCTGTGCGCGGACCGAGCTCGACCGCCGAGGGCGCATCCGCGCCGAACACGACGAGCCGGGGCCGCAGCTGGTCGAGCACGCCTTGCCACGCCGTGCCGACCGAGCTCCATAGCGGGCTGATCGCCGCCTCGGTCAACGCCACGACGATCTTGTCTGCGCCGCCGCGCGCGAGCGCCTCGCGGATCGCCTCCATCGTGTTGGCGTCCCCCGGGAGGCGGACGATCGCCGCACGCGGCGGCGCCCCCGGCTCGGATCGGGGCTCGGGATCGCGCGCAATGACGGCGGCGTACAGCGTGGCGCCCCACGACGACGCGACGACGCGACCGGCCGCCAGCGCCCGCAAGGAAGAGGCATGCGGCCGGTTGCCGTCGAGATCGATGTGGACCAGGACAGCCGCCACGATGCCCCGACGCTAGCGTGCACTCACGAGTCGGTCAACAATTCGCTCTCATTCCCGCAGCTTGCAAGCGCGTTCGCAGCGCCCGTTGCGGGCCTCGAGCTCCCAGCCATGGCGCGCGCAGACCAGGCGCTCACCGTCGACGAATCCGTCCGAGATGCGGCCGCCGTCGTGCGGGCACTCGTCGGCGACGACCACGAGCCGGCCGCTCCCGAGGCGGGCGACCGCCACCCGCGTGGCCCCGACACGCGCCGCGATCAGCGCGCCGATGGCCAGGGTGCGACCGGCGCCGGGCACATCGCTCCACTCCGGAACGCCGTCATCCGGATCGTAGCCGAGCTCGTCGAGTAGCTGCGCCGTGACCGAGCCCATGTGCGCACGCTAGGGGATAGGTCTGACAGGCTCCGTCGATGATCGGAGCGATCTCGGCGCCCGCGTGCGGTCAGCTCGCGGCGCGATCGAGCTGTGACCGCAGCGAGATCGTCATCCCATCGACGGCCTCCGCCAGGGCCTGCTCGCGCAGCCCGGCGATCTCGGTCTGACCCGCCGCGGACACCCGGGCTCGCCCGGTCAGGATCGAGAGCATCTTGCCTTGCTCGTCGGAGATCACGACGCGCAACACCGTCGAGACGTCGATCCGACTGGCCGCCGAGGTGACGCGCCATGCGGTGATCGAGACGTCGATCTGCCGCCGGGGGATGCCGGCATGCCGCCCCTCGACTCCCGAGCGATGCAGCACGTCGAGCAACGCGCGCCGCAGGATCTCCCCGTGGCGCTGGCGCACGTGTGGATCGAGCTTTCCCGGCGACGCATCGCTCGACGACCAGATCGTGACGCCGGCATCGCCGCGGCGAGCTGGTGCCGCCGCGGCGAGGTGGCCCGTGACGGCGAGCGCAAGGATCATGGCAAGGCATCGCATCGGGGCTCCTGCAGGATTCCCTCAGCAGATTCCGTGCCGCCACGCGGAGATCTCTTACGCCTACATATCTTCTTATGTAGGAGAAATCAGCGCGCTTGCTGGCGCAGGCAGTGGTCCGCGAGCACCAGCGCGAACATCGCTTCGACGATCGGCACAGCGCGTGGCAGCACGCAGGGATCATGGCGGCCCTTGGGCTCGAGGACCGCGGCGTTGCCGGCGGCGTCGACGGTTTCCTGCGGCTGCATGATCGTCGCGGTCGGCTTGAACGCGACCCGGAGCGTGACCGGCTCGCCGTTGGAGATCCCGCCCTGGACGCCGCCGGAGCGGTTGGTCCGCGTGCCGATCGCACCATCGCCGCGCCGATAGAACAGATCGTTGTGCTGGCTGCCGGTGAGCAGGGTGCCGGCAAATCCGGAACCGATCTCCACGCCTTTTACCGCCGGGATCGACATCATCGCCTTGGCAAGATCGGCGTCGAGCTTGTCGAACACGGGCTCGCCCCAGCCCGCGGGCACGCCGCGCGCGATGGCGCGGATCACGCCGCCGACCGAATCGCCCGCCTTGCGAGCGCGCTCCACGCGCTCGATCATCGTCACCGCGGCCGCCGCGTCGGGGCACCGGATGTCGTTGGCATCGACCGCGTCGCGGGTCACGGACGGTTCGTCGACTGCGGCCGTGATCCCCGCGACCTCGTCGACCCACGCGACGATCGCGACCCCGCGCGCCGCGAGCAGCTGCTGCGCGACGGCGCCCGCGGCCACCCGCCCGGCGGTCTCGCGGGCGCTGGCACGACCGCCCCCAGCGACGGCGCGAATCCCGTATTTTGCGTCGTACGTGTAGTCGGCGTGGCTCGGGCGGTAGGCCTGCGCGATTTCCTCGTAGTCCTTGCTGCGCGCGTCCTGGTTGCGGATCAGCATCGCGATCGGAGTGCCAAGGGTCACGCCATCGAGCACGCCGGACAGGATCTCGACGCGATCGGCTTCTTTGCGCTGGCTGACCAGCCGGCTCTGGCCGGGTCGCCGGCGATCGAGCTCGCCCTGGATCCGCGCGATATCGAGTGCGATCCGCGGCGGGCAGCCGTCGATGACCGCGCCGATCGCCGGCCCGTGCGACTCACCGAACGTCGTGATCCGGAACAATTCGCCGAAGCTCGAGCCCATCGCGCGCAGCATACGACATGGCACGCTTGTGCTCGTGCCGGCCGGTTGTGGTCGTGTAGGTTTGCCGCGCGACCCTGTTTGAGGGTAACTTCAGTCCGCTGATGGTCGACTCAGATCGCCGGCCTACGGCTCAGGAAATCGAGGAGCTGATCGATATCGTGCGTCGCGACCCCTCGTCGCCCGCATTCATCGATCTCGGCGAGGCGTACCTCGCGCTCGGGCGCCCGCGCGACGCCCTGCAGATCGGCAGCGTGGGGCTCGCAGCCACGCCCGAGAGCCTGGAAGGTCGCGTGATGCTGGCTCGCGCCCATGCGGCGCTTCATCAGTGGAAGGATGCACAGGGCGAGCTGCTGCGGGTGGTGAAGGTCGATCGCTCGAACCGCCAGGGCTTTGCGCTGCTCGGGGAGGTCCTGCTGCGCCGCCAGGACTTCGAGCGGGCGGTGCCGGTGCTGCAGCACGCGCAGAACCTCGATCCGACGAGCCCTCAGATCCTGGCGATGCTCAAGCGGGCCCGCGCAGGCCAGCCGCTCGATCCGCCCCCCGAACCACCGAGCCCGGTTCCGCCGCGCGGCGAGACCCACTATGGCCAGCTGCCGTTGCGGTCGTCGCGTGGACCGGCGTCGCCGACGACCCCGGCGCGGCCTCGCCAGCTCCAGCAGGCCGAGGCGATGGCACCCGCCGCACCGGCGGTCGAGCCGATGCACGACTGGCGCAACGAGCCCGCCACCGAGCACGCACCACCGCCGAGCTTTGCCGACGCCACGCCCAGTGTGGAGGCGCGCCCGGCCAAGCCCCCCGCGGCCGTCCCACCGCCCCCGATGAGCGTCGAGGGCATCCGGCCGCGCATCGTGCAGGCGTCCAAGCCATCCAACGCCGCCGCCGCGTCGCTCCGTCAGTCGGCTGCGGTCGGCGAGAGCTACTTGAACGACCTGTTGACCGGCGGGCTGCTCGACGTCGCCGGGGTGCGGGTCCCCGATTCGGACTTCGATCTCCGGCCGGATCGGCGCTGGGGCCGTTCGACCCGCCGCGCGTTCGTGCTGCTGTTCGTCGTGCTGGTCCTGGGGATCGGCGGCGGCGGCACCTGGTACTGGTGGAGCGAGAAGCAGAAGTCCGAGTCGGTCGCGCGGCTGCAGCGCGAATCGCAGACCGCGATTCCGTTTGGTGACTTCGCAGGGTTCGAGACGTGCTTGAAGAAGCTCGGCGAGGCGCTCGAGAAGGACAAGACGAGCCTGCTCACCTACGCGTACTTCGCGGAGTGCTCGGGGCTCGAGGCGCTGCTGTACGGGACCGACACCGATCGCGTCGATCGCGCGCTCAAGATCGCCAAGGAGCTCAAGGACGACGAACCGGGTGCGCGCGAGGTGCTGATCGGCAAGGCCGCGCTCGAGCTATCGCGCCTCGGTATTGGCGATGGTACGCAGTCGGCCAACGCCCAGGTCTCGAAGTCGACGCTCGCGGAGGTCCGCAAGTCGCTCGACCTCTATTCGCGCAAGCACGACACCGACAAATGGGCGCAGTGGCTGTTCGGCCGGGCGATGCTCGCCGGTGGAGAGCGCAAGGCCGGCCGCGCTGCGATCAAGACCGCCGCCGAGGGTCCCGAGGCGCTCCTGATCGCGATGGTCGACCAGGCGGATCTGCTGGTCGATGAGGGCCAGCTCGACGAAGCGCTCACGATCTACGACAAGGCGGCGGCCAGGGCCAAGGACCACCCGCTGATCATCGTGGGCCGCTCGCTCGGCCGCGCCGAGGCCTCGCTGCAGAACGAAGAGACGATCGGCGAGCTCAGCGTCAAGCTGCCGAAGGATCTGCCGGCGCGGCTCAACTCCTATCGCCACCTCGCGACCGCGCTCGCCAACATCGGCATCGAGTCGTACCCGAGCGCCAATGAGTCGCTGCGCAAGGCGACGGCGCAGCATCCGCCGAACGAGCCGCGGTTCTGGGCACGCGTCGCATGGGCGCAGTTCGCGCACGGCGATCTCGCGGCGGCGTCGACGGCGCGCGCCAAGATCGTGTGGTTCGGCCAGGCCAAGGCCGAGGACGATCCGCCCGCGCAGCTGATCGATGCGGCGCTTCTGTTGGCGTCGGGGCTGCCCGAAAAGGCGCTCAACCTCGCCGAGAAGCTGCAGGGCGTGCGGCCGCAGCTGCTGCGCGCGTACGCCGATCTCGATCTCGGCAAGCCCAAGGACGCGCTCAAGGAAGCCGACGACGTCCTGAAGAAGGCGCCGGAGAACATCGAGGCCAAGATCCTGCGCGAGCAGGCGCGCGCGGTCAGCAGCGACGGCAAGGAGCGCAACGAGGCCACCGAGGCGCTCGAGAAGCTCGCGCGCCGCGCCAAGAGCAAGGCAGGGCGCCACGCGCTCGGGATGGCGCATTACACCAACGGCAACGTCAAGGAAGCCCAGATCCAGCTCGAGCAAGCGATCGCGGAGATCACCGAGGAGGCGCCGAACCCACTGGTCTATCGCACGCGCACCGCGCTCGCCGAGATCCTGCTCGCGAACGGCGACATGACCGGCGCTGGCAAGCAGCTCGACGAGGCGCTCAAGGTCAACTCGGGGTACTTCCCGACGCGCGCCCTGCAGGCCAAGGTCGTGCTGCGGTTCGGCCAGCCGGATCGGGCGCTCGACATGCTGAAGCCGGTGTTCGACGAGATCGGCGTGGTGCCGCCGGCCTGGAAGCTGCTTTATGCCGAGGCGTTGGGCACGCGGAAGAACGCGACGGCGAAGGAAAAGGACGCCGCGGTCACGGTGCTCAAGGACCTCAAGGACAAGGTGCCGGCGGCCGATCTGTCGCGCGCGGCGGCGGCGATCGATCCGAAGCTGCCCAAGGAGCTCGGCGTCCCCGAGCCGGTGACACTGGATGCGCCCAAGGCGCCGCCCGAGAAGCCCAAGCGCCGCGGTCGGTGATGGGGACGGTGTCTCTTTTGTCTCGTTCCGGATGGCTGAAGCGGACAGCGATCTGATGGGGACGGTGTCCCTTTTGTCTCGTTCCGGATGGCTGAAGCGGACGGCGTCTCAGTCTCGTCGTCGACTGTCGTAGCTCGCGATCAGATATGACGAGGCGTCAACGTGATCGCTGCCCTAGCTAAATCTAGACGTCGAGGATGCCGTCGATCGGCCCCTGGCCCTCGCGGATCAGCGTGATGGTGTCGCCGTCGACCTCGATCACGGTGGATGGCTGCCCGGGGGTCTGCTCGGTGTCGATCACGACGTCGAGGTGCTTGCCGAACGCCTCGAGCACCTCGTCGGCGTCCCGGCACGGCTCGCCGGTCTCCGGGGCGATCGCGCTGGTGGTCAACAACGGGCGGCCGAGTGCGCGCACGAGCGCCTGCGCGATCGGGTGACCGGTCACGCGGATCCCGACCGTGCGGCGCTTGTTGTCGGTCAGCGTGCGCGGGACGCTCCGGGTCGCCGGGACGACCAGCGTGTACGGCCCCGGGAAGATGCGCTGGGCGAGCCGGAACGCGGTCTGCGAGAACATGCCGAACTCCGACGCGCTCGACAGATCGGGGCAGATCAGCGCCAGTCGCTGGTTCTTCTTCAGGCCCTTCGCCCGGTAGATCCGCTCGATCGCTTCGCGCGCCTCGAGCGCGCAGCCCAGCGCGTAGAGCGAATCGGTCGGATACGCGGCGACGCCTCCGCGGTGGAGGACCTCGACAGCGGCTTCGATCTTGCGCGGCGGTGGTGGGCCCCAGGGCTCGATGACGAGGCGCAGTGGCGTGGTCACGGCCCGCGGCTCCCGGTCGCCTGGCCGCGGAACCCCTTGCCGACCACGTACTGCTCGATCGAGATCTGGCGGCTCGACGACGGCTTCGCGGTCTTCTGGACCGCAAACCGCGCGCGCACCGTCTCGGTCAGCTTCTTGAAATCAGGGCCTTGGAACAATTTGCCAACGAAGTTGCCGCCCGGCGCGAGGACCAGCGTGGCGATCTCGAGCGCGCGCTCGAACAGCGCCTCCGAGCGCGACTGGTCGACGTGGCGGACGCCGGTGGTGTCGGGCGCCATGTCGCTGAGCACGACGTCGAACGCGGGGAGATCACCGAGCAACTCGGCGACGCTGATCGTCATGACGTCGCCAACGAGGAGGCGCGCGCCCGGCAATGGCCGCTCGAGCGCCGTGCGATCGAGGCCGACCAGCCGCGCGGGCTCACCGAGCTTCTGTCGCGCGTACTGCAGCCACGATCCCGGTGCGCAGCCCAGGTCGAGGATGCGAGGCCCCGCGTCGAGGATCGCCAGCTTGTCGTCGATCTCCTCGAGCTTGTAGACCGCGCGCGCGAGGAAGCCCTCCCGCTTCGCCTTCTGATGAAAGCGATCGTGGCGTGTGCTGCGGTCGTCGAGCTTCTTGCTCATAAAGCGAAAGCCCGGTCGCTGGTCGCGCCGGGCCGGGGTGCACCGGGGTGCACCGGAAAGTACAATCGAGCCGAACGTCGAGCTAGCCGCGGCCTGCAGCTGCCTTCTTCGACGCCTTGAGCGGGTTCTTCGAGCGAACCTCTTCCTTGCCCATGCCCTTGCGCTTGTACACGGTGCGCGTCGCGGCGTTGGTCACGATCACGTAGTCGTTGACCGCGCCTGGGACGCCGCCGCGGACGAGGATCACGTTCTCCTCGGGCAGGATCCGGAACAACTGAAGATTCTGGGTCGTGACCTTCTCGTTGCCCATCTGGCCGGCCATGCGCTTGCCTTTGTGCACGCGCTGCGGGGTCAGGCGGCAGCCGATCGATCCACCGTGGCGGAAGTACTCGTGCGTACCGTGGGCGCGGGTCATGCCCTTCATGTGGTGCTTCTTGATGACACCCTGATAGCCCTTGCCCTTGCTGTTACCCTCGACGTCGATCGGCGCGCTCTCGACGAACACATCCTTGGGTCCGAGCGCCTGGCCGACGGTGTACTTGGCGACTTCTTCGGCCGGGAGCCGGAGCTCGCGGATGAAGCGCTGGGGCTTGATGCCGCTCTCCTTCAGCGCGCCGGCCTCGGCCTTGGTGGTCAGGCGCACCGGCTTCTCATCGAAGCCGAGCACCACGGCGGTGTACCCGTCGCGCTCCTGGGTGCGCGTGCCGATGACGTAGCACGGGCCCGTCTGGATCACGGTGACCGGGACGGCTTCACCGTCGTCCGCGAACACCTGCGTCATACCGATCTTTTTGCCTAAGAGGCCGATCTTGAGTGCCATGGCAACAGCTCCTACGTGACCGAAACGAGAACGGAACCTATACCCGCGACGATGTTTCGCGTCAAGCCGCGGGCAAACGGAACACCCGGCAGGCGTTCTGGGTGGTTATCTCAGCTAACTCATCGAAATTCATGCCTGAACAACGCGCGACGACCTCGGCCGTGTGGGTGAGGAAGGCGGGCTCGTTGCGCTTTCCGCGCTTCGGGATCGGCGCCAAGTAGGGACAATCGGTCTCGATCAGCAGGCGATCGCGGGGGACCAGCGGGACCGCGTCGCGCAGCGGCTGGGCGGTCTTGTAGGTCACGATCCCCGAGAACGAGACGTAATAACCGAGCTGGGCGTAGGCCCGGGCGTCGTCCGGCGTGCCGGTGAAGCAGTGGATCACGCAGTCGGTGACCCCTCCGGCGGTGAGAATTGCTCGCGCGTCGTCGTGCGCGTCGCGGATGTGACAGACCACGGGCTTGCCAGCCGCGCGCGCCAGCTCGATGAACCGGGCGAACGCGGCCTTCTGCAGCTCGCGCGGCGAGTGGTCGTAGAAGTAGTCGAGCCCGGTCTCGCCGATCGCGACGACCCGCGGATGGTGCGCCAGCCGCTCGTGGATCGCCCACCACGCCGGCGTCATCTGGGCAACGTCGTGGGGGTGCGTCGCCACCGTCGCCCATACGTCTGGATCGCGCTCGGCGAGCGCGACGGCGCGCTCGGCGCTCTCGGGGTCGCCGACGGCACCGATCACGACGATGCGCTGGACCCCGGCGGCGCGGGCGCGAGCGAGCACCTCGGCGCGATCCGCGTCGAACTCCTTGCCGTCGACGTGGGCGTGCGAGTCGATCAGCATGATCTCGATCCGTTCGAGGCGTGCAGGCGATCCGCCGATGATGCGCGGCGCTCGAGGGCTGTCGCGTCGACCGGGAACGTCGCGCACATCACGCACCTCCGGTGGCGCTGGCAGCGGCGCGCTGTTCGATCGCGCGGAGCGCGGCGGTGATCGCGTCGCGCAGGTCGGCGCCCTTGCCGCTGTTCGCGAGCTTCTCGAGCGGCACGGTCGCCCAGGCGCCCCCGATCTCGCCGAGCTGCTCGACCGCCAGCCCGCGGACGTTGGTTTTTCGGGCCGTGAGCGCGGCGAGCAGCACGCGGCGCGCGGCGTCGTGGTGCGCGCTGTGCGGCGCGATCTTGAGAACGGCACCGGCGGCGAGCACGGTCGCCTCCGGCGGGGTGTGCTTGTTGGTCAGGGCGCGGCCGAGCGCCTCGGCGTCGTCGGGCGTGGCGAGCCGCGCCAGTGCATCGACCCCGTCCCATGCGCGCTCGGTGTCGCCGAGCGCCGCGACCAGCACGCCGCGGCCGCGTGGATCGCCGAGCTCGGACAGCGCGTAGGCGACGTCGAACCGGGTCGCCGCGTCCGCGTGATCGAGCTTGCCGACCAAGAGCGGCGTCGCGCGGGCGTCGCCGATCGCGCCGAGCGACAGCGCGGCCGCCGCGACGACCTGGGGATCGCGGTCCTCGAGCGCGGCGACCAGCGGATCGTACGCGCGCGCCTGATCGATCTCGGCGAGCGACGTCGCGGCCTGAAACCGCAGATCGGCAGGCCCGTCGCCCAGCGCCTGCGCCAGCGGTGCGAAGCCGTCCGGGTGGGCGAGGGTGCCGAGCGCGATCGCCGCGTTCTGGCGGACCGGCGGCGAGCCGTCGTCGAGCCGCTTGATCAACAGCGGCAGCGCCGAGGCGTCGCCGAGGGTGCCGAGCGATGCACAGGCCTCGGCGCGAACCTCGAGCCGATCGTCGTCGAGCGCGCGCAGCAGCGCATCGACCGCGCGGCGCTTCTCGGTCGGCTCCTCGACGTCACCAAGCGCCTGCGCCGCTGCCATCCGCGCCTTCGGGCTGCCCTGCGCGAGATCGCGCAGCGCCGCGTCGAGCGTGATCGTCGGGCTCGGAAACAGGAACGACACGGCCGGCACCCTACCAGATGAACCCGACGCTGCATCGCGGATCGCAGCCTAACGTCGGCCGTCGCCGGGGGGCCGCCGCGATCACTTCTTGGCGGGCGCCGGGGGCGCGTTGCCCGCGTCGGGGGGCGCCTGGTCGAGCGACGCGACGGTCCGGATCTTGTCGGCCGCGACGTGGGCGAGGATCGCCTCGACGAGCGCCTTGCGATCGGCGATGTCGTAGGGCGCGGGAGCGCCGTCGCCGGGGACGAGCAGGCTACGCTCGGGCTTGCCGCCGTCGACGAAGCAGGTGCTGGTCGACGGCGAGGCGACGACGCGGACCACGCCGTTCCAGGCCAGCCGGAACCGCTCGCGTTTCGGCGAACCGACCACGAGGCCGTCGTCGTCGATCGTCACGGTGATCCGCCAGGTCGGCGAGGCGAGGTAGGCAGCGCCGAGCGCGATGCCGAGCGCGCCGGTGACCAGCGGCACCGCGACGGCGCCGGCCGCGATGGCAACGACGGCGACCGCGCTGCCGACGCCCATCGAGCCCCACGCGAGGCCCCGGTAGCGCGGCCGGAACCGAAACGAGCGCGGGCTCACGGAGCCGGCCTCACGGGCGCGGCACGAGGGCGGCGATCGCGGCCCGGATCTCGAGCGGAATCGACTCGAACAGCACGCCGAAGCCCCTGGGCAGCAGGATGGTGCCAGTCGGGCCCGGCAGCTCGCAGTCTTCGGTGCGCTGCCAGAGCACCCAGCCGACGGCATCGACCGCGCCGACGCCCTTGATCTCGAACTTCACGGCGACGCGGGACAGGAGCGGGAGCGGGACCGCCGAGATGAACGCGCCGTTGGTCGACAGATCGCGGACGACCGCGGGGAACCGCTGGCCGACCGTGGAGTCATCGGCATCGACGCGGCGAAACACGGCCGCGAGGTTCGGGTGCAACTGCATCGCGCCCTGGCCGATCGATTCGACGATCGCGGGCGCGTTGATCACGAGGCGTGCAGCGCGGCGCAGCTCCGACATACCGCCGCTATCGTACTCGCGTTCCGGGGGGCACGTCGTGGTCGAGCGCGGAAAGTCCCAGGATCTGGGCGTCGCCGGCAGCGAGGATCATGCCCTGCGAAGCCACACCGCGGATCGTCGCTGGCTCGAGGTTGGCGACGACGATCACCTGCTTGCCGGTGATCTCCTCGGGGGTGTACGCCTCGGCGATCCCGGCGACGATCGAGCGCGGCGCGGGCTCGCCGAGATCGACCGACAGATGCAGCAGCTTCTTGGCCTTGGGCACGGCGGCGGCCGACAGAACTCTTCCGACCCGCAGCTCGATCTTGTTGACGTCATCGATCTTGACCCGCGCGAGCGGGGCGGCAGGCGCCGCGGGCGGTGCGGCGCCTGCTGCGGCTGCCGCCGCGGGCGGCAACGCCGGCGCGGCGATCGAACCGGCCGGCGCGGGCACGGCTGGCTTGGCCGCGAGATCCGCCGGCACGATCTTGTCGAGGATCGCCTGCTGCAGCTTGTCATCGAGCCGCGGAAATAGCGGCGACGGCGTGCTGGCGAGCAAGCTCGGCGGCGCGAGCGACAGCACGCGGCCTTCGACGGGCTCGGGCCAGGTCATCGCCGCGTCGCCGTCGTTGATCCAGCCGCGCAGCGCCCGCGCAGTGGCGGGCAGGACCGGCGCGATCAGGCGCGCGATCACCCACAGGCTCGCCTGCAGGCACCACAGCGCGTGGCCGAGCTGCTTGTCCTTCGAGCGTGCCATCGCCCACGGTTGGGTCTGGTCGATGAACCGGTTCGCCATGCCGACGAACCGCCAGATCGCCTCGAGCGCGCGCGACGGGGCCATCAGATCGAACTGGGCCGCGGCGTGCTTGCAGGCGTCGACCGCATGGACCTCGAGCTGCCAGAACGGATTCTCGCCGGCGCCGTACACCGAGTCATCCCGCGCCGGCGGGGTCTCCGCCGACAGCTTGACGATCAAGGTCAAGCTGCGGTTGATCAGGTTGCCGAGATCGTTGGCGAGCTCGGCGTTGAACCGACCGAACAGCGACTCGAACGTGAAGTCGCCGTCGTTGCCGAGCGGCATCTCGCGCAGCAGGTAGTAGCGCATCGCGTCGATGCCGATCGCACGACCAAGCGGGGAGCCCGCGCCGAGCGCGTCCGACAGCTTGAGCGGATCGATCCGGGTCGCCGGCATCGACTTCGAGATCTTTTCGCCGCGCACCGTCCACCAGCCGTGCGCGAACACGCCCTTGGGCAGCGGCAGGTTCGCCGCCATGAGGAACGCCGGCCAGTACACGCTGTGGAACCGCAGGATGTCCTTGCCGATCAGGTGGATCACCGAGGGGAAGTAGCGGTCGACGTCGGGGCCGCCGATCGTGCCATCGGGCGGGCACAGGTCGGTCAGGTAGTTGGTGAGCGCGTCCATCCAGACGTAGATCACGTGATTGAGGCCGTCGGGATCGACCTCCGGAACCGAGATGCCCCACTGAAAACTGGTGCGCGACACCGAGAGATCCTTGAGGCCGCCCTTGAGGAACGCGACGATCTCGCTGCGGTACGCGTCGGGCCGGATGAAGTCGGGGTTGGCTTCGATGTGGCGGAGCAGGGGCTCGGCGTACTTCGACAGCCGGAAGAACCAGCTGCGCTCCTTGTCGAGGAACGTGACCGGCTTCTTGTGGATCGTGCAGACCCAGGTGTCGCCGTCCTTCTGGAGCTGGCTCTCGGTGTAGAACGCCTCGCAGCCGACGCAGTACCAGCCCTGGTACGACGCGAGGTACAGATCGTCGGGATTGGCGCGGCGGATGTGCTTCCACAGCTCGCGGACCACGCGCTTGTGGCGATCCTCGGTCGTGCGAATGAAGCGGTAGCCCTCGATGCCGAGCGCTTTCCAGGTCTCGTCGAACCGCGGCGCGACCTGATCGACCAGCTGCTGCGGGGTCAAGCCGCGCTCGCGGGCGGTCTGCTCGACCTTCTGGCCGTGCTCGTCGGTGCCGGTCAGGAACCGGGTGTCGTCGCCGCGCATCCGGTGGAACCGCGCGAGCGAGTCCGCGACCAGCGTGGTGTAGGCGTGGCCCAGGTGCGGAACGTCATTGACGTAGTAGATCGGCGTCGTGATGTAGAAGGTCTTGGTCATGTGGCAGTGCTCGGATCGTCGTCGCCCGGCGGCTCGGCAGCGTCGTCGCCCGGCGGCTCGGCAGCGTCGTCGGGCGCAAGGCCCGGCAGGAGGTGCGGATCGGCCGTGCTGTCATCATCGCTGTCGTCGTCGCCCTCGTCGCCCTCGTCGCTGCCCGGACGGGCGGCCGCGCGCGCGGCGGGTTGGTGGCCCGAGGGGAACAGCGGCTTGACCTCGCCAGCCGGGACGACTTCGGTATCGCCGGGACCGTACGACACCCGGATGCGCTGGCGCAGCACGTCGACCTCGACGACCCGGCCCTCACCGCGCGCGGCGATCACGCGCTTGCCGAGCTTGGGCAGCCCCTTGCGCAGCTCGGCGTAGCCGGCCTGCTCGTAGACCAGGCAGCACTTGAGCCGGCCGCACTGGCCCGACACCTTGGTCGGCGACAGCACCAGGCCCTGATCCTTGGCCATCTTGATCGAGACCGGGACGAAGTCGGGGAGCCAGGTCGTGCAGCACAGGGTCAGACCGCACGAGCCGATGCCACCGACCGCCTTGGCTTCGTCGCGCACGCCGAGCTGGCGCAGCTCGATCCGGCCGCCGCCGAGCGCCGATGACACATCGCGGATGAAGTCGCGGAGATCGAGCCGCTCGTCGGTCATGTAGTAGAGGTTGATCCGCGCGCCGCGGCCGAGCGCGCCGGACACCTCGACGCGGAACACCTTCATCGGCAGGCGTAGCGCGGCCGCCCGGTCCTTGGCGATCCGCAGCGCCTGTGCTCGATCGGTATCGCCTTCGCGCTCGCCGCGCAGATCGTGATCGCTGGCGCGCCGGATCACGCGGCGCAGGGCGCGGTCGCGCGTGGCTCGTCGCGACGACGGCACGGCGATCCACGCCAGCCGGGATCCGCGCTCGGTGTCGACGAGCACGCGCTCGCCGCGCGCGTAGTCGACGTCGCCCGTGTCGCACCACTGCACGCGACCGCCGGGCACAAGGCGCACCCCGGCGACGCTGGCGACGTCCTCGCCGAGCGTCGCCGCGGGCAACTCGGCCAGCGGATAGCTCAGCGGGTCGGCGTCGTCGGCGGGCGCGTCGGACGGCAGATCGGCGGCCAGGACCACCGCGATCGGCGGGCCATCGTCGTCCTTGCCCCAGGCGATGTTGGGTGCGGCCGGGCCATCGCTATCGAGCTCGTCGGTGGGAGACGCGGACCTGCGCTGCTCCAGGCGAGCCGTGGGCGCCTCGTAGGTTGGCGAGGAACCGGCCTCACGCTCGAGCGGCGGCGAGGGCTCGGCGCTGTCGCCGTCGGCGGGCGGTTCGCTGCGACGCGACCGATCACCGCGGTCATCGCTGGCGCCGCGACCGCCACGGTCATCGCGGCCACGCACGGAGGATTGGGCGCGGGCTCGCTCAGCGTCGCGCGGCGTACCCTCGGCGCTGCGCAAACGCTCGGCATCGCCGTCGCGACCGGGCGCTGCTGCCTGGTCGCGCGCCCGGTCGGCATCGCTTCGTGCGCGGTCGTCCGGCGTGGCTTGGTTCCGAGCGTCGCCTCGGCCGCGGTCGCGGCGCTCGCGTCCTGGGTGGTCACCGCGGGTTCGATCACCGCCGCCGCGCCCTCGATCGTCACGACCGCGGGCCTGATCAGCATTGCCGCGGGCTTGGCCGTCGCTGCGACTTTGATCAGCGTTACCGCGAGCTTGGTTGGCGTCGCCGCGAGCTTGATCGGCGTTACCGCGAGCTTGGTTGGCGTCGCCGCGAGCTTGATCGGCGTTACCGCGAGCTTGATCGGCGTTACCGCGGGCTTGGTTGCCGTCACCGCGGGCTTGGTTGCCGTCGCCGCGGGCTTGGTTGCCGTCGCCGCGGGCTTGGTTGCCGTCGCCGCGGGCTTGGTTGCCGTCGCCGCGGGCTTGGTTGCCGTCGCCGCGGGCTTGGTTGCCGTCGCCGCGGGCTTGGCTGGTGCCGCCCGGCCGGTCGTCGCGACGCCCCGGGTGCGTCGAGCCGCCGCGCCCCCGGTCGTCGCGACGTCGCTGATTCGCCTGACCGCGCGTACGGTCATCGCGGCGTCCTCGGGTCACCTGGTCGCGCGCAGGCTCGTCACCGCGAGCTCGGTTGGCGTCGCCGCTCGCCGATGGCGCGCCGCGCCCCTCGCTGGAGTCGTTGACAGCGCGGTCGTCGCCCGCGGCCTGGGTAGCATCGCCACGTGACGGTTGCCCGCCACGCGGTTCGCCATACCCGACGCCAACGCGGTTGGCGTCGCCGCCGGTGGACGGCTCGCCGCGCCCCTCGCTGGTGTCGTTGATAGCGCGGTCGTCGTCCGCGACCTGGCCAGCGTCACCACGAGGCGGCCGCTCGCCACGCGGTTCGCCGGCGGCGCGGTTCGCACGGTCCCCGCCGCCAACGCGGTTGGCGTCGCCGGCAGTGGACGGCTCGCCGCCGCGGCCCTGGTCGGCGTTGCGTGGGCGGTTGGCGCCGCGGCCGTGGTCGTTGCGTCCTCGGCCGTCGCCGCGTGGCGCGTCGTGACGACCGCGACTGTCGCCGCGTCCGCGATCGTCGCGACGCGGCTCACCGGCGGGTGGCGCTGTGGGCTGACCTCCGTCGCTCGGGACGGCGCCCGCCGCGTCGGCGCTGGTGGGGGCGGCTGGCGGTCCGTCGGCGGTCGCGGCCTCACCGCGGTGCCGCCGCCTGCGTCTGCGGCGGCGTGGCGCCGCGTCGTCGGCGGCTGAACCCGAGGCGCTGTCACCACCGTCGCCGGCTTCTCCAGCGCCGTCGCCGGCTTCTCCGTCGTCGTGGGAGGTGGCGCGGGGCGGGGCGGGCGGGGCGTCGGGAGGTCCGTCGTCTGGGCTCATGGAGCGCCTACCTGGGGTAGCCCGCGCAGCTGGACGATCAATGCCTCGATCGCGAGCTGTGGGTTCGCGTTGTGAATCGCGACCGCGGTGTGCCACGACAGGATCGTCTGGGCGCGCGACCCGGCGTGTCGCGCCATCTCGGTGTTGCCATCGGTCGCCGCGGCATAGGCGCGGACGTGAAGCGCACGCGCGGCGGCCACCAGGACCGGGGCCGCATCGCCCTTGGCCTCGGCGATCCGTACCGGCAACGACGGCTCGTGGGCGTCGCCGGCGAGCTCGGCACCGAGCGCCGCCACGCGCGCAGCTCGCGCCGGATCAGCGTCGCTCGGCAGCGCCGTACCTGCGGCGAACCGGACGCGCTGGCAGCGGCTGCGGATCGTCGGCAACAGCTGGTCGGGGGCGGTCGTGCACAGGATGAACAGCGTGCGGGCCGGCGGCTCCTCGAGCGTCTTCAGCAGCGCGTTGGCCGCCGGCGGCGCGATCGCCGTGGCTTCCTCGATGAGGAACACCCGGATGGCGCCCTCGTGCGGGGGGAACCCCAGCCGCGCGATCACCTGGTTGCGCACGCTCTCGATCGGCACGATCTGCGCGGCGCCTTCGCGGGCGAGCGTGACGACGTCGGGGTGAATCCCGCCAGCGATCTTGGCGCACGCGCCGCACATCGCGTCCGGGTCGCCGTCGCAGCCGTCCCCCGGCGCGCGCTGGCACGACAGCGCCATCGCCAGCGCGATCGCGGTGTCGTAGAGCGGCGCGCCCGGCGGCCCCGAGAACAGATAGGCATGTGGCGTCCGACCGCGATCGATCGAACGGCGCAGCTGCGCGACCGCGCGCTCCTGGCTCTGCAGAGCTTCCCAGACGGACACGTCTCACGCTAGCACACGTGGTGGGGCCGACCGCGTCGATCCCGGGAAACTCGCAACGCGATCACGGCGCGAGCCCTCGCTGGCGGCATCAGCCGGCGACAGGAGGGCAGGCATTTCCGGCCGTGTTAGGCTGGGCTCCGTGACGACGATTCCCCGCATCAAGCCCGCCGCTGGTCCCGAGGTCGTTGACGGACCGAGCTTCTCGGCATTCCGCGAAGTCCCACGTACCGGCGTCATCTTTGTGACCACCGAGGCCCAGCGCCACGGCTACTCGCCCTCGTCGGACGAGTGGTGCAACCTGGGGCAGGGCATGCCCGAGAGCGAAGCACTTCCCGGTGCACCGCCGCGGATCAGCGAGCTGGCGATCCGCGAGGGCGACCACGAGTACGCTCCGGTGGCCGGGCTGTGGGAGCTGCGCGAGGCGATCGCGGGGTTCTACAACGAGCTGTTCCGGCGCGGCCGCGGCAGCAAGTACAGCGCGGAGAACGTCGCGGTGTCCGGCGGGGGGCGCTCGGCGCTGACCCGCGTCGCCGCGTCGCTCGGCCACGTCAACCTCGGCCACTTCCTGCCCGACTACACCGCGTACGAGGAGCTGCTCGACGTGTTCCGGCTGTTCTCGCCGATCCCGATCCTGCTCGAGAGCGAACGCGGCTACGCGTTCTCCGCAGACGACCTCCGCCGCGAGGTGATGGGCCGCGGTCTGTCGGCGATCCTGGCGTCGAACCCGTCGAACCCGACCGGCAAGGTGATCGGCGGCAGCGACCTCGAGGGCTGGGTCGGGGTCGCGCGCGAGCTCGACTGCGCGCTGATCTTCGATGAGTTCTACTCGCACTACATCTGGCGCCCCGATCTGGTCGCGCAGGGCGGGATCGAGACCGCCGCGCGCTACGTCGACGACGTCGATCGCGATCCCATCGTGATCCTCGACGGCCTGACCAAGAACTGGCGGTATCCGGGCTGGCGCGTCACCTGGGCCGTGGGCCCCAAGAAGGTGATCGAGAGCGTCGTGTCGGCCGGGTCATTCCTCGACGGTGGTGGCTCGCGTCCGCTGCAGCGCAAGGCGGTCGAGCTGCTGTCGCCGACCGTGGCGATGGCCGAGACCAAGGCGATCCACACGACGTTCGGCAAGAAGCGCGCACGGATGCTCAACGGCCTCCGCGACCTCGGCTTCACGGTCGATCTGCCGCCCGAGGGCACGTTCTACGTGTGGGCCTCGGCGGAGCACCTGCCGCCCTCGATCCGTGACGGCATGAGCTTCTTCCGCGCCGCGCTCGAGCGCAAGGTGATCACGGTGCCCGGCGACTTCTTCGACGTCGATCCGGGCAAGCGCCGCGGCGGCCGGGCGTCGCGGTTCCGCCGCCACCTGCGGTTCTCGTTCGGGCCGCAGCTCGCGCGCGTCGAGCTCGCCCTCGATCGGCTCAAAGAGCTGATCGACACCGCGAGCTGATGCCGGGCCCTCGCGAGCCAGGCCGCGCCCGGAGCGCCCGGGGCGATCAGGGCGCCCGGAGAGACCGGAACGACGCGAGCCCCCGGAACGATTCGAACGATTCGAACGATTCGAACGATTCGAATCATGCCGGTGCCCGAAACGATGGGCGCGATCCGAGCGCTTCGAGCCCGTACGAGCGACCGCCGTCGTCGTCACCCGCGCCGCCATCCCGCCTGCGGCGGATCCTGCGCCGGCTGTGGTGGATGCATTCGGCGTTCGCGCTGTCGTTCGGCGCCGGCGTGATGCTGTTCGCGCGCGCCGGGCTCGCCCACGCCGACAAGATCATGATCGCGCTCTTGGTGTCGTGGCTCGTGATGTTCGTGGCGCTGCGGTTCATCGTCGGCCCGGCGAATCGCCGCGAGCAGGAGACCATCGCGCGACGCGGCGTGCGGGTCGCCACCAACTACATCATCAAGCAGTTCTATCAGCAGATGTTCTTCTTCCTGACCCCGCTGTACGCCTCGAGCGCGACGTGGTCGCTGGCGTCGTGGAACTGGTGGCTCGCGCCGCTGCTGCTGATCTGCGCCGTGATCTCGACGCTCGACCTGGTGTTCGACAACTTCGTGATGGAGCGCCGGCTGCTCGCCTCGGCGATGTACGGCCTCGCGATGTTCGGCGTGCTCAACGTGATGCTGCCGCTGGTCGCCGGGCTCGATCACCGGACCAGCCTGGTGGTCGCCGCCGCGGCGACGCCAACCTCGGTGGCACTGCTATCGTTCTCGGTGCGCCAGGTGCTCTCGCCGTCCGGCGCGCTGCTGGTCGTCGTGGTGACCGCGGTGCTGCTAGGTGCCGTGTGGTACGGCCGCGCGTTGATCCCGCCGGCGCCGCTGGCGATGCTCGAGACCGCGGTGGGCCATGGCACGATCGGCAGCTACGAGTGCCTGCCGGGCTCGAAGCATCAGATCCGCAGCGACCAGACCGACGGCCTGCGCTGCGGCTCGATGCTGCGCGAGCCGGGTGGTCTCAAGGAAGACGTCATCCACATCTGGAGTCGTCGGGGCCACGAGCTGGCGCGGCTGACCCCCGAGCGCATGCGCTGCAACGATGGCGACAGCATCGTGGTCCGCAGCTTCTTTCCGCTCGCAGACCTGCCCGCGGATCCGGTCGGTCACTGGGCCTGCACGACGATGACCGTTGGCGGCCAGCTGGTCGGCGTACGCAAGTTCGAGATTGTCACGCCCGACGGCAGATCCGCCGACGACCTGGCGCCGGTCGCCAGAGACCCCGGGGCCGTCGAGCGCCCGGGCGGCGATGGCGCACGGGCCAAGGGGGGCGCCGATGCCGCGACGCCGCGCTGATCTGCTCGCGAGCTGGTCGCCCGGCTGTCCGGGTGCGAGACGAACTGACACCGCCCTGTCACGCGGTGTCACCGCCTCGACGTATCAACGCCCCGATGTCGTGACGTCGCTGCGGGACGCTGCCGCATGAAAGATCTGCTGCGGATCCGGGACGAGGTGGTCCAGCTTGCCGCGGAGCTCGACAAGGCGGCGGTCGCGCAGGCAGCAGCGTTGCGCGCAGTCGAGCCACGATACACCGAGAGCGCTCGCAACCTCGTGCACTACGTGGCGCTGCGCCAGCACGATCTACGGCGCCTGCAGCTCGACCTGTGGCGGCGCGGGTTCTCGTCGCTGGGCCGGCTCGAGGGCTACGTTTTGCACGCACTGGACAGCCTGTGTGAGCGGCTCGACGACGCGATCGCGCGGCGCGGCGATGCACCGGCGGCGACGATCCCGCGGCACGGCATCGTCTGGGACGCCGCCGAGCGGCTGCTCCACGAGCACACGCGCGATCTGCTGGGCGCCAAGCCACGCGACCGCCATGTCTACATCATGGTGACCGCGCCGGAGGCTACGGACGTCGACGAGGCATGGGCGGATCGCGCGCTGAAGGCCGGCATGAACCTGCTGCGGATCAACGCTGCCCACGAGGATGACCGTGCCTGGACGCACATCGCCGAGACGGTTCGGCGCGCGGCGCGACGCCGCGGTGTCGACATCCGGGTCGCCGTCGATCTCCCGGGACCCAAGCTCCGCACCGTGACGCTCGCCGAGGGAACACGGGTCGTGCGCTGGCGACCGCAACGCGATGAGCTGGGACGAGTGACACAGGCATGCAGGGTGGCGCTACGGCCGATCTCCCGCGCGGCGAACGCCGGCGACGGCGCCGAGCTCGCCGTGCCCGATCCGGTGTTCGCAGACCTCGCGGCGGGCGATCTCCTCACCCTTCGCGACGCGCGCGACAAGCAGCGCGAGATCGTCGTGACGGAGTGCGGCGCCGCGCACGCGTGCGGCGCGCTGCGATCGACCGCCTACGTGATCCCGGGCGTTCGCGTCATGCACCGGCGGGGCGAGCAGACGCTCGCCACGTGGCGGGTGGGGGATGTCCCCGCGACGACGTTTCGCGTCGTGCTCCGTGATGGCGATCGCCTCCGGCTGCTGGCGCCCGGCGCCACGGCGCCTGCCGGCGAAGCGCTACCGGTGCTCGGCTGCACCCTCGCGGAGGCGCTCACCGCGCTGCGCGCTGGCCACCGGGTGATCTTCGATGATGGCCGCGTTCACGCGGTGGCCGAGGTCGCCGACGCACACGGCGCGATCCTCAGGATCGTCCGGGTGCCAGGGGGGCGGGCAAAGCTCGGCGGCGAGAAGGGCATCAACCTGCCCGATAGCGATCTCGACGTGCCTCTGTTCGGTCCCGATGACGAGTGCGCCCTCGCATTCGCGGCGCGGAGCGCGGACCTCGTCGAGGCGTCGTTCGTTCGCGGGCCCGAGGACGTGCGTGAGCTGCACCACAGGCTGCAGGGCCACGGCCACCTGGCCGTCGTGCTGAAGATCGAGACGCGCGCTGCGTTCGCGCGGCTACCGGCCATCCTGCTGGCCGCGATGGAGCGCTATCCCACGGGCGTGATGATCGCGCGCGGCGATCTCGCGATCGAGACCGGCTTCGAGCGGCTTGCCGAGTTGCAGGAGGAGATCCTGTGGCTATGTGAAGCCGCGCACCTGCCCGTCATCTGGGCGACGCAGGTACTCGCGGATCTGGCGCGTTCGGGGCAGCCGTCCCGCGCGGAGGTCACCGACGCCGCGATGTCGGTGCGGGCCGAATGCGTGATGCTCAACAAGGGACCCTACATCGACGAGGCGATCCGCGCGCTCGACAACATTCTCCGGCGCATGGAGCAGCATCAGTACAAGAAGCGGAGTTTGTATCGCCGGCTGCATCTCGCGCTCGAAGATCCCGACGGTGTGACGTCGATCAAGGCATGATCCCGGTTGGACGACCGATGCCGCCCGCTCAAGGCCACGGCGCCTGGGCCTCGTCATGGTGGGACCAGTCGACGTGCATGGCGCGCGATCATGCGTTCCTCGTCGGTGCGAACGATCTGGACTACGCATCGCCCATGGCTGATCAGCGGCGTGCCGGCGGCGTTGGCGGCATCGTCGAGCTCGATCCCGAGGTGCGCCAGGCCGCGGCAGATCTCGGACCGCACGACGGGCGCATGCTCGCCGATCCCACCGGCGAACACGAGGGTCTCGATCCCGCCGAGCGCGGCGGCGAGCGCGCCGATCGACTTGCGCGCCTGGTAGCAGAACACGTCGATCGCGAGGGCCGCGCGCGGGTCCGTCGCGCGGTGATCGATCAGCCGCTGCATATCGGAGCTCGTAGCGGAGATCGCGAGCAGCCCGGCCTCGTGGTCGACCAGGTGGGCCAGGGCTCGCGCGTCGTAGCCGTGGTCGAGCAGGTAGAGCAGGAGCCCCGGATCGAGATCGCCGGAGCGCGTGCCCATGACCAGTCCGCCCGTGGGCGTGAGGCCCATCGTGGTGTCGATCGACCGCCCGTCGCGGACCGCGACCATGCTCGCACCGTTGCCGAGGTGAGCGAACACGGCCCGGTGTTGCCGTGCCGCTGGCAGCGCGGCGGCGATGTACTCGTACGACAGACCGTGGAATCCGTAGCGCCGGATCCCGGCGTCGAACAGATGGCCGGGCAGGGCGAAGCGCCGGGCCACGTCGGGGAGCGACCGGTGGAACCCGGTGTCGAAGCAGACGACCTGCGGGACGTCGCCGAACCGCGCGCGGACGGCCGCGATCGCACCGAGCTCGGCAGGCAGGTGCAGCGGGGCGAACGGTACCGCGCGCTCGAGCGCCGCGAGGACCGCGTCGTCGACGAGCGCAGGGTCGAGATGATCGGGCCCGCCATGCACCAGCCGGTGCCCGACCACCCGGGGACGCTCGATGCCGCGGCGCTCGAGCTCGTCGAATACCGAGCCCACCGCGGCGGCATGGTCGGCCGGTCCGCCGGCGCCGACCCGATCGAGCGTTCCTCGCAGCATCACATCGGTCACGCCGGTGGCGTGAGTCGCGCCGGTCGCGTGAGTTGCGTCAGCCCGGATGCCATGCTCGAGCCGAGCGTGATCGCCGCCGCGGACAAGCGCAGGATGGGGCCGCACACCCGGGTCACTTACGCCGGGATCTCGACGCGGGCCGGTCGGGTCGGTTCGCTCCACGTCGCTGAACACCGCGTACTTGAGCGACGACGAGCCGCTGTTGAGCACCAGGACGGTCACTCGGCAGCCTCGGCTGGGTCGGGATCGCTGCGTTCCACGTCGCCGAACACCCCGAGCTTGAGCGACGACGAGCCGCCGTTGAGCACCAGGACGGTCACCCGGCGGTCCAGGTCCAGTCGCGGATCTCCGGCAGGTCCTCGAAGTGCTCGGCGACGTACGTGGCGTGGCGCGACAGCATCTCGCTACACGCGTCGATCAACGCCTGCGCGTTCGGCAGCGCACGGCGGCTGCGCCGGATCGCGTCGATCGCGAGGTGGTACCGGCTGGTCTCGTTGAGGACCACCATGTCGAACGGCGTCGTGGTGGTGCCTTCCTCTTTGTAGCCGCGGACGTGGAAGCGGCTCGCGTTGGGCCGCGCGTGGAGTACCTGATGTACCGCGCCGGCGTAGCCGTGGAACGAGAACACCACGTGGGTATCGCGGGTGAACAGCGCCACGAACGCGTCCTCGGTCATCCCGTGAGGGTGCTCGCGCGGCGAGAACAGCCGCATCAGATCGACCACGTTCACGACGCGCAGCTTGAGCGCTGGCGCATGGGTCCGGAGCCACGACGCGGCGGCGAGCGCCTCGAGCGTCGGAGTGTCGCCTGCACATCCCAGGATCACGTCGAGCTCCTCGTTGGCGTCGCCGCGGGATTCGGTGCCCGCCCACGCCCAGATCGACGCGCCGCGCGCGCAGTGCTCGTCGGCCTGGGGGGCATCGAGCCACTGGAGCTGTGGTTGCTTATCGATGATGATGACGTTGATGTAATCGCGGCTGTTCAGGCAGTGGTTCGCGACCGACAGCAGGCAGTTGGCGTCGGGCGGGAGATAGACCCGCGCGACCGTGCCCTTCTTCGAGATGATCGTGTCCATGAAGCCGGGGCCCTGATGCGAGAAGCCATTGTGGTCATTGCGCCAGCATGTCGACGTGAGCAGGTAGTTGAGCGACGGCACCGGCGTCCGCCACGGCAGGCGCGCCGCCATGTCGATCCACTTGGCGTGCTGGGTCGCCATCGACGCGATGATCAGCGCGAACGCCTCGTAGGTCGCGAACACGCCGTGCCGGCCGGTCAGCACGTAGCCTTCGAGCCAGCCCTGGCAGTTGTGCTCGGAGAGGACCTCCATGACGCGACCCTCGGTCGAGATGTGATCGTCGATCGCGAGCGCGGGTTCCTGAAAGCAGCGGTTCTCGACCTCGAACACCGCGCCGAGCCGGTTCGAGTTGGTCTCGTCGGGGCAGACCAGGCGGAAGCTCGTCGGGTTCTTGACGTAGAGGTCGCGCAGCAGCTCGCCGAGCGGCCGCGTCGACTCGTGGCGGACCACGCCCGGACCCGGCACGTCGATCGCGTAGTCTGCGGGGACCGGGACGTCGAGCGCGACGGGCGCGCCGCGGCCGTTGGCGTGCGGATTGGCGCCCATCCGCCGGGGGCCGGTCGGCGCCAGCGTGCGCAGCGGCGGCGCGAGCCGCCCGGACGGATCGAACAGCTCCTCGGGCCGGTAGCTCCGCATCCAGGCCTCGAGCGCGGCGAGCTCCGCCGGATCCTTGGTCACCGCGGCGAGCGGGACCTGGTGAGCGCGAAACGTTCCCTCGACCGGCAAGCCATGCGCCTGCTTGGGGCCGGTCCAGCCCTTGGGCGTACGGAGCACGATCGCCGGCCAGCGCGGTGTGCCGCGGACGCCGCGCGTCCGGGCTGCCTGCTGGATCGATCGGATCCGCTCGACGCACAGATCGAGCGTGGCCGCGAGGGTGCGGTGCACGGCCATCGGCTCGTCCCCGACGACGAAGTACGCCTCGTAGCCGTGACCCTCGAGCAGGCTCCGGATCGACTCGTCCGTCGCCCGCCCCAGCACGGTGGGGCCGGCGATCTTGTAGCCGTTGAGGTGCAGGATCGGCAGGACCGCGCCGTCGCGCGCCGCGTTGAGGAACTTGATCCCCTTCCACGAGCCCTCGAGCGGCGAGGTCTCGGCTTCGCCGTCGCCGACGACGGCGACCGCCACGAGATCGGGGTTGTCGAACACCGCGCCGAACGCGTGGCTGAGCACGTAGCCGAGCTCGCCGCCTTCATGGATCGAGCCGGGTGTCGTCGGACCGACGTGGCTCGGAACGCCCCCTGGTGTCGAGAACTGGCGGAACAGCCGCGTCATCCCGGCCACGTCCTGGGTGACAAGGGGGTAGATCTCGGAGTACGTGCCCTCGAGATACACGTTCGCGAGGACGGCCGGGCCCCCGTGACCGGGGCCGGCGAGGTAGATGACGTCGAGCTCGTGTCGCCGGATGATCCGGTTGACGTGGGCGTAGATCAGGCTCAAGCCCGGCGAGGTCCCCCAGTGCCCGAGCAAGCGCGGCTTGATGTGCTCGCGGCGCAGCGGCTCGCGGAGCAGCGGATTCGCGAGCAGGTAGATCTGTCCAACGGTGAGGTAGTTCGCGGCGCGCCAGTAGGCGTCGATCGCGAGGAGCTCGTCGTCGATCGAGCGGTCGCTCGTGGGCTGCGTTGGTGGCACGGTCGCCACCAAGCAAGATCAGGACCCACCACGTACCGACGCCTTGCGGGCAGTTGGCCGTTCAGGATCGCGGAGGTTGCCGCCGGCGCACGTGTCTCATGCGCGAATGCGCTCGCGCGCTACCGTCAGATCCGGAACGCGAGGAAGCCCGCAGGGGCGAACGAGCCGCCGTGCGCGAGATCGTCGAACCCGATCGACAACCCGAGATCGAGGTACCGGCGAGGGCTGTAGTGGAAGCCGGCGGAGATGAAGTTGGTGAGGCACTCGCCGCTGCAGCCGTCGGTCTTGCCGGTCGCGAAGTCCTCCATCTGGATCCCCGCGCGGCCGATGATCGCGAAGTCCGGCTGGTACTGGTAGATGCCGAACAGCGAGACGCGGAGCTCGCCCTGCGAGTGGATCGTGTTGGACACGTTGGTGGCGGCGTTGGTCGCGTTCTGCAGCTCCTGATAGAACGTCGGGGCGAACCGATCGAGCTTGATGTTGAGCAGGTCGTCGAACCCACCGAGCGCGAGCTTGTCGCCGAACGTGAACTTGATCGGCGCGCCGAGCGTGAGCGACACCGCCACCGGGCTGAGGTAGACCGGCACGCCGAGCGACACGCCGAGCCAGTCCTGGAGCATCACGGTGACGTCGAGCCCGACCGCCTTGCCGGGATGAAACGCCTGCTTCGCGCCGACCGTCTCGGGATCGCGGAACACCCCGCCGAGCACGTAGGTCAGGCCGAGCTGGACCTTGGATGTGATGCCGTAGCGCGCGCGCAGCGATGCCGTCGCCGTGAACGGCGAGACCGCGGCGTGCGGCGACAGCGAGACCTCGGACATGTTCTGTGGCAGCGCGATCGGCCGCGCGGCCTCCTCGATCGGATAGCCGACGCGCTCGCGCCGGGTGGGCGCGGCGACAACGACCGGGGGCGCGTCCGGATCGGCGACCGGCCTGGGGGCGTCGGGGTTCTCGGCGGTGCCGGCCATATCCGACGGCGGCGGATCCTCGGTCATCTGGACCGTCGAGCCGGCGGCGCTTCCTGCCGCCGAGCCGGCGGCAGACGCTGGAGCCGCGGAGTCCTTCGCAGGGGCGACCGGGCGCTTGGGCGTCTTGGACGCCGGCTTCTTGGCAGGCTTGGGCTGGGCTGCAACGACCGAGGCCGTAGCGATCAACCCTACGCTCAGCACGGAGATCAAACGGCGAGCCGTCATCCGCGCAACATACATCAATTGCACGTGGCCCCGGAGCACGCGGCGTGCGCAGTGGCGCGTGCCGATCGCTAGCGGTGCGTTAGAAGTGACCGATCCAGCGCGTCGTACCGGTCCATCTGCTGGGCGGCCGATCGTCGTCGGACGGCGGGCGATCCAGCGGGCCGCGGTCGCGCACGGCGAGCGCGGCGGCCGCCGCGCCGATCATGGCGACGAACGCGCGCCGGGTCGGCGGCGGCCACGGCGGCTTGGCGGCGCTGCGATCCCGCGGCGTGGGTCCTGGGGGGCCGGCGTCGTGTTCGTTGCGCGTGCGGCGGCTCATCGCGTGCACTCCGGGGCATCAAAGCCTTGCACCATCTGCTCGAGCGTCAGGCCCTTGTTGCAGGCATCATCGCCGATGTCGGCGGTGGACCGCATCGAGGCACCGGATTTGTCGCCGAAGTCGTCGGTGATCGTCTTGGGGATCTCGCGGACGTCCTTCTCGTTGACCGTGGGGCCCCGCTTGGCCGCGGCGGTGGCCGCCTCGATCAGCTGGGTCTTGAACCAGCTGATGAACGCGACCGGGTGGTAGTGGTACACGACGCCGTCCTTGGGCAGCCGGCAATGGCTCGCGACCGCGGCGTCCCACCATAGCCCCGGTGTGATCTGCTCGGCGACCATCGCGTCGATCTCGGCCGGCTTCTTGTTGCGGAAGTCCTTCGGGACGCGCAGCGCGTCGCCCCAGTTGGGCTCGAACGTCCACTCCGAGATGTGGAGCGTGACCATGCGGTGCAGCTGATCACCCGAACCGGTCGCGAAGAAGTCGGCGAGCTCCTGACGCGACAGCAGGCCGTCGTTGTTCTGGTCGATGATCTTGTTGATCTCGGGCGCCTCGCAGAACCGACCGCCGGCCGTACCGTCGACCAGCTGCCACGGACTACCCGGGACGTCGATGAACAGCTCCGAGAAGAACTCGACGTGGAGCTGCGCGCGCGAATATGGATCCGGGCCGACCCTGCCGACGTGGCCGATCAGCGCGCCGGCCTCGATCGGCTCGTCGAGCAGCGCCACCACCCCGGATTTGCCCTTGGTCGTCCACCCGTCCTTGGTCATCCACTCGACCTTGTCGGGTCGGCGCAGCTCGTCGGCGAGGTGCATGTACAGCGAGTAGAACTGGACCTTGGTGGTGCCGAGCGTCATCTCGTGGCGCAGCAGCACGAAGTTGAACGAGCCGATCGCCGAGTCGCGGCCCATGCGCGCCGCGACCAGGCGCCCCGGGTACGGCGAGAACACGCCGCCGTCGGCCTTGGCGATCACGTGGATGCCGCCGTGCCACAGCCGGGTCTCGCCCCACGGCCCGACCGGGAAGAACCCGCCGTCGGCGCGGCTCTCGTTCAGGTTGTAGAGATCGGTCGCCGCCTGCTTGAGCTCGACGCGATCGTCGGGGACGACGGGCTTGGTCTCACCCTTCGCCGGCTCCTGCTTGGGGAACACCGGGAAGCACAGCGCGCCGCGCAGCTTGCTGCAGAACTGCTTGAAGTCGAACGGCCCCGGATCCCACTTGTTCTGGGTCAGGTGGTAGTGCCCGATGTAGCCCGCGTAGCGCTCGCGCTCGACGCCGGCGTTGGGCAGCGTGTCCCACATCTGCTCGCCCGGGCTCGACTGCGGATAGTCCGCGGGCAAGTTGGGAAACAGCCGGAGCAGCTCCCGGCACAGCCGGGTGAACGACTCGTACTGCGCCGGGGTGTAGTCGAACGACTTGATCGTGTGGCCGTTGATCTTGCAATTCTTCGTCGAGCGCTGCGGGCCGGCGCGGCCGCTCGCGTAGTAGTTCGGCTCCTTGAGCGCCTCGCCGCGATTGCACAGCTCGACGCCGATCGAATAGATGTTCCAGTCCGCGGCATGATAGGCCATCAGCCCGAGATCGATGGTCTGGAAGATCGTGCCGTCGTTATCGAGCAGGAAGTGGACCGATAGCCCGCGCTCGTTCTGCAGCACGTCGAAGCACATCTCCGCCGACGAGCAGCCGTCGTGGTGCACGACGAACTGCTTGACCATCGCCTTGATCGACGAGTAGCTCGGGTTCATGCCTTGTGACACCAGGCCGGGCCGGTACGCGAACCGGCGCAGATACGGCTTGCCGGGGGGCTGGGGCGGAACCGAAAACGGCTCCTGACCGGCGCCCGGAACCGGACGGCACGCCGGCGCCGAGTCGTTCTTGGTCGGGATGCAGTACGGGCTGGTGGCGTCCCAGCCGTTCTCGCGCCAGTTCACGATCGGCGCGTCGACGTTGAAGGTCTGCCCGCCGATGATGAGGTTTCCCCTGGGTCGAATCATCGCTGACATCCTATTGTGCCAAGAAACGCAGCTCGGTGGAGCCGATCCGGACGCTCATGCCGTGGTTGAGCACGGCCTCGGTCACGCGCACGCCGTTGACGAACGTGCCGTTCGTCGAGTTGCGATCGTAGAGCCGGCAATTGCCGAAATGATCCACGCCGACCTGCGCGTGCTGCGTCGAGGTATAGCCGTCCTCGAGCACGAGGTTTGACGTCGGCGCTTTGCCGATCGTGAAGCCATTCTGCAACGGGATCCGCTCACCCGTGCGGGGGCCGCTCATCACCAGGAGCGCCGGGCCGGCGACCGGCGGCGGCGCGGCGATCACCGGCGGCGGCTGATGTTTCGGCGCCTTGCGAGGCTTGGTCGGCTTGGGTGGCTTCGTACCCGCGGGGCCTGCGGGGCCCGCCGGGAACGCACCCGGCGGGGGTGGCACGCCCGGCTGTCCTGGGATGCCCGGCGGGCCTGGCATCGCGACGTGTTGCCGCTTCTGCAGCAGATAGCCGATCAGACCGAGCGCCACGAGGGCGCTGACCCCGATGCCGATCACGAGGACCAGCCAACCGACGACGCCGCGTCCCGAGGTCTCGGTCCCCACGATGCACGCGCTGCTCGCGCAGTAGCCGTCGGGGCAGGCCTCGCCGCCGCACAGCGCCGCGGGGATCCGCAGCTCGTTCGACGTCGCCTCGGTGCGGCCGACGGTCACGATCTTGAGCTTCTTGCCGGTGACGCCGGCGTCGGCCGGCACGAAGTACGTCAGCACGTACTGCTTGTTGATCTCCTCGCGCAGCTGCTGGAACGCGGGGGCCCACGACTCGGCGCCGCCCGAGCGGACCCAGCGAAACGTGCCGAGCGAACGCTTCGAGAGCTCGCCGAGCGTCAGCAACGGCCGCAGCACCTTGCTCGGCGCGTAGCCGAACGAGTGGATCCGGATGCCTTCGCGGTCCGCGCGCTTGCCCAGCGCGGTGACGCGGTCGCGATCGCTGGCCCGGTCGTGACCGTCGCCGATCACGACGATCAGCTTGCGCAGCGGTCGACCCTCGGGCGAGGTCTTGGCTTTCTTCAGCAGCAGCAGCGCGCGCTCGAGGGTGTCGAGCAGCGCGGGCTCGCTGGCGCTGCCATCCTGTGCGATCTCGGTGAGCTTGCCGCGCGCGATCCGGAGCGAGCTGAGCTTGCCCGTGCCGGTGGCCTGGCCGTAGGGCAGCACCGCGATCTGCGTCCGATCGTTGAGCGCCGACAGCACGCCCTCGTCGAAGGTCGACAGGATGCTGGGGATCGCGTCGGCGTAGGCGAGGTTGGCCTCGAGCACCACCACGAGCGCGGTATCGGCGTTGGTCGGCGCGTACGTGCCGAGCGCATAGGGCGCATCCAGCTTGCTGCCGCCGACCAGCGCCTTGATCGTCATCGTCTTGGGATCGGTGAGGTCGAGGAGCTGGCCCTGGAGTGCGAGCGCCGACAGCTCGATGCGCAGCCGCAGCCCGCCGATCGAGGCCGGCTCCACGTCGATGCGATCGATCACCGCGCGGTAGCTCGACGGCGCGGTATCATCGGCCCGCCCGGCGCCCGGCTGTCCGACCAGCACGAACAACGCCACCCCCATCGCGCACGTAGCCGACCTCATCTGCGCCCCGACGTTAGCACTATTGGGGCAGCCGGAATCGCTCCACCACCGGCACGAACGTCAGCAGATCCATCTCCTGGGTGACCGTTCCGTCGGTCCAGTTATTGATGACGAGCGGCAGGCCCTGCGCGTCGACTCGATCCGAGAGGATGCCAATGTGATCGGGCCCCGGGCGCGCCGGAAACGTGTCCATGAAGATGACGTCGCCGGGCCGCAGGGGATCCGCGGGATCGTGGAGCTCGGCCGTGTGGCGCTCCCAGTGGCGCTTGAACCACGGCAGCAAGGTCCCGACGCGGCGCTGATCAATGCTGGGGTCCCCGATCCCCCGGACCATCGGATAGGCGGAACGGACTCGCCGGATGTCGTCGTGCAAGGCTTTCTGAATGTCGATCCCGGCGTTGCGGACGGCGCGGATGATCACGTCGGTGCAGACGCCGATCGCGCGCGGCACGTCGCCCATCGGATAGCCGAGCGCGATGTAGCCCTCGGCCTCGGGGGTATACGCATCGGCGTTGAGCACCGTCTTCTTGGCGCCGATCAGCACATCGAGCGGGTCGGGGATCCCGTCGCCGTCGCGATCGTGGCCGGCAGCTCCGGTGGTGAGGCGGTCTGCGGTGAGCAGGGGCGCGAGCTCGGCGCGATCGCCGGCGCGGAGCACCAGCGCCTGGTCACCGACGACGAGCGGGGGGCCGGCGCCGCGGGCGCCGAGTGGGTACGCCTTGCGCGGGGCGCCGTCGATCGACAGCACCAGCAGGTGGTGGGCGTCGTCGATCCGTGCGGTGACCTGTGCGGCGGCGAGCCCGGCCGGCAGCGCGAGCTGGAGCTTGTCGTCGAGATCCGGCCAGATGCCCCGGTCGGCGACGCCGAGGCAGGTCTCGGGTGGCACATGCGCGGGCGGCGTGGGCAGCGCGGGCGGTACGGCCGCCGGGCCCCCGCGATCCGCCGCAGGTGCGGCTCGGGGCTCGGCAGCTGATGTAGGTGAGAGACCGCCGATGTCGGCTTCGGACCTGGCTCCGCAACCGAGCGACATCATGAGGTAGATCAGCGCCCACGGTGGCCTGGTAACAAATGCGGAACGGATCGAGGAACGTGGTGTCATATCGCCGATCAAGCCCTGTCCGCGCGGGCCTTGTTGCAACGCACGAGCTGCCGAAACCGCCCCACAATTGCAGTTGACCCGGTTTCCCCGTAGAGATCGAGCACTGGAAGGATCCCGATGAACCCCGCCGAGACCGTCGTCGTTCACCACGCCAGCACCGGCGTCGATTCCTTGGCTTCCATCGTGATCATCCTGGTGGTGGCAGTCTCGCTGCTGGTGCTCCTGGGCATGGGCGCGATGATGGCGATCGGCGCGGTGTTCTCGAATCGCCCGCTCGTGACGTCGTGGCCCGCCGAGCAGGAGCACACGTTCGCGGTGTACGAGCGCCGCGGCTCGGCGTCCAACTCGCAGGCCTGGGTGTTCAGCATCATCGGCGCCGCGATCGTCACGTTCGTCGCCACCGGGATCTACTTCGCGATCCCGCCGGAGAAGAAGGATCTGACCAAGGGCATGAACATGTCCAACATCTCGAAGAAGAAGCCCAAGGCGGTGGCGCCTGCGGAAGCCCCCAATCCGGACCCGGCGGCGCCGGCCGAAGCGCCCAAGCCGTAAGCGAGCGGGCGAGCTCCGGTCCATCAGCCAGGCCCCGCCAGGAGGCCCGAGCGCCGACCGCTGACCGAGGCGGACCGAGATGATGAGCATCATCGAGAGCGCGATGGCGTACGGCGCAGCGCTGGCGGGAGCTGTGCTCGCCGCGTGCGCCGGGCGCCCGGTTCCAGAGCCGACGACGGTGGCTCCGGATCGGATCGCGATCATCGCGTCGGAGCGGGGCCCCGAGGGCGCGCGCCTGGTCTCGATCGACGAGCGCGGCGATCGGCAGTTCGAGCTCGTCCAGCCCGCCAGCGCGCTGTCGCGCGATACCAACCCCGCGGTGTCACCCGACGGCCGGTGGATCGTCTTTGCGTCGAGCCGGGACCGCCCGCTCGACCAGACCAGCCTGTGGATCGCACCGGCAGGCGTCACGACCGTGCCGCGCCGGCTGACCGACGGCGTCGGGATCGACGCCCAGCCGGCGTGGCTCGCGGACGGCAGCGCGATCGTGTTCGCATCGACTCGCGCGCACGGCAACTTCGACCTGTGGCGGCTCGCGGTGCGCGACGGCCAGCCGGGCGAGCTCGCCCAGCTGACCCATGGCGCGGGGCATGAGGTCACGCCGGCGGTCGCCGCGGACGGGGCCATCGTCTACGCCGCGGTCACTCCGGACGAGGCCCACCACGAGATCGAGACCCACCTGGAGCAACGCAACCCCGATGGCGCGATCCGGGTCTTGACCCGCGGTCCGGCGGACTCGTCGCCCGCGCTGTCGCCCGATGGCGCCCGCCTCGTGTTCGCCCGCCCGCAGCTGCACGGCAACGCGCCGGACTCGGAGCTGTGGGTGATGGAGCGCGGCAGCGGCGCGATCGCACCGCTGGTCGATCTGCCACTCACCGACGAGAGCGGCCCGGTGTGGTCGCGCGATGGCCGGTTCGTGTTCGCGACCTCGGTGCTGCGCGGCGCGGACGGCCGGGTGGTGTTCTCCTCGATCATCCATGTCGATCTCCGCGACCGACCACCGATCGCGCGGATCCTCGAGGATCGCGTCGGGGCGGTCGTGCGCTTGACCCCGGCGCTCACCGCGACACCACTCGACGGCGCCGCGCTGCATGGCGATCCAGAGTATCTTCCCGAGCTGGCACGCATCATGAGCCGAGCGATCGATCAGCAGCGCCGGGCGGCGCCATGAAGCGCCGGGTGCTCGGCGTTGTCGGGGCCTTTTGCCTGTGGGCGTGCGCGGCACCGACCGCCGCGCAGCAAGCGACCACCGCGCGCGCGACGCGTGCCCCGCTGTCGCTCGCCGCCGACGATCGGATGATCGTGGTCCCGGCCGGCCGGTTCATCGCCGGCTCGACGTCGGAGGAGCGCGCCACGGCGTACGACGACTATGCCCGCACCGCCGATCCCGAGGCCGTGCAGGTGGCCCCTGCGTTCGATGGCGAGGACGATCGCCATGTCGTGAGCCTGTCCGCGTTCCGGCTCGATCTGATGCCGGTGACCCAGGCACAGTTCGCCGAGTTCGTCGTCGAGGAGCACGTCACCGCACCGTCGATCGACGAGGCCGGGTGGCGAGCCGAGGGGTTCTCCGAGGCGCTCGCGCCCCAGATCGCCCGGTTCGCGTGGACCACGGGCCGGCCGCCCAACGGCCGCGAAGATCACCCGGTCGTTCTGGTGACGTGGGGCGACGCGGATCGCTACTGCGCGTGGCGCGGCCAGCTGCGAGGCAATCGCCGCCGGCTGCCGACCGCGGACGAATTCGAGAAGGCCGCGCGTGGCGACGGTGGCCTGGCGTATCCGTGGGGCAACGTGTTCGAGGCCGACAAGCTCAACAGCGCGCTCAACAAGCTCGGCGATACGACCCCGGTCGGCACCTACCCGGCCGGGGCGAGCCCCTACGGCCTGCTCGACATGGCCGGCAACGTGCTGCAGTGGACCTCGACGCCGGTCGCCGGTCACGGCGACGAGATGGTGGTCAAGGGATCGGCGTGGGATGACCCCGCGGGCGTCGGACGCGGCGCCTCGCAGAACAGGCGCGGCAAGCCCGAGCGCCGGGTGCGGGTCGGGTTCCGCTGCGCCGGGGACGCGCCCACCGACTAGCCGTGTCCCCGGCATGGCATCCAGCTGCTCGACGTCAGCCGGGCGCCGAGCGCGAGCAGCCGAGCGACATGCGGTCCCAGCCGCATCCGCGCGGGAGGTTACGGTAGGCGGTCCGACCTCCGATCCTGCGAGGCCCAGACCGCGATCCTGCCGCGAGCCCCGAGCCACGCCGACCTGGTGAAGCAGATTGCGGCATGCCGGACGCGGACGCGGCCACCGCCGGGCTGGAGATCGATTCGTTGCTGCAGTGTTCCCAACCGCTCGAGATTTAAAACTTTTCAGGGCGAAGATCCACTTGCACTGAGGCTGGCCAAAGAGATCTGCACGGCGACACCGTCCGCGCAATCAAACGAGATCTCGGCACCTGCGTTCAGCAGGCTCTGGTGCGCGAGGGCGAGCTCGAGGTCTAGCCGCATGGTCTGGCCGCGACTGTCCACACGCACGGTCGGATCGAACATGGCGCGACACTCCGTCGGTGACGCCGACGCATCGGGCGCAGCCACGGTCAGGTGCACGCGGCCGGCGCGGTCGGCGGCGTGCAGGACGATCGAGTCGCGCGGACTGCGTGCTGCCAGAAATGCGACCGGCCGCCGAGCAGCGAGCGCAGGGCTTCGTGATCGACCATCGCGATCATCTCGCGGTCCGTGCAGCTCACACCCAGCGCCCCCGCGATCGCCGCGATCGCGACGCGTTCCGGAACGCAGCGTCGTCCCGTTGCAAGTTGCCGGAACCCCTTCACCAGTGCCGCCAGCCGATGCACGCCACCGATCATGCTCCGGACCGAGTCGGTGATTGTCCGCATCAGCTCGTCGGTGTCCTGTTCGCTGGTCTCGACGAGCAGGCGTAGCGCGTGCTCGCGCGCTTCAGGCTCCGAGCGCTGGCTCAGGTACCATGACGCTGCCTTGGCGGCGCGCCACATTGTCTCGACCGAGCTCGCATACTCGCTCACCACATCGAGGCCGCCCAACACGAGGACAAGCGGGTTGTTGACCTCGTGTGCGACCGCCCCGGCGAGCTGGCCGGCGACCGCGAGCTTCTCGCTCTGGACCAGCTGCTCCCGCGTGGCCTCGAGCTCGGTCACCTTGCCGGCGAGCTGGACCTGCGTCGTGCGGACAGCCGCAAGGCTGGACGTGAGCTCGACCACCAAGGCGCGGTTGCGCAGCAGCGCGATCAGGTGCCGCGCGAGCATGTCGAAGTAGGCAGGGTCATCGGACGAGATCGTCACGAACGGCGCGGTCTCGGGTACGAACCCGGCCACCGCGATGTAGTCCCCGTAGTGCGCCCACAGGAACTTTCCCAGCCCGGTCTGGACGGCGAGCGCTTCGACCGACGCCGACGCCGATCTGTCGCGAAGACCGTGGGTCTCGCGCGCGAGCTCGTCCGCCGCCGGGAGCGCGATCATCGGCGGGACGGCCGCGCGAGACCGGCCGGCGACCAGCGCGAACCGCGACGTGCGCGCAACCCGCCAGAATACCGCCGCGGTCTGAAACTGCAGCTCGGCGACGAGCGCACGCCCCCAGCGCTCGGCGAGCTCGTCGTCGGAGCCTGCATCGAGCTCGAGCGTGAGCCCGTTGAACGCGCGCAACCAGCCCGCGGTGCGCGCGCGAACAACGCCGAGCAGATACAACTCTTGCTCGCGCTTCAAGAGCAGCATCGCCTTGGCCTTCAGGAGCTCCTCGATCGGCCGCTGCACGATGACCCGTCAGTCTGCGATGACGAGCAGCGGGTAGGAGTAATTGTGAAACGCCGGTCTGCCGGACGTCGGGTACAGCTCGCCCCACGCCATCATGCCGAGCCACGTCGTGCCACCGAGTGCCGCCTGAAGCTCGGTGTTCTCGCGCAGCGCCTCCGCCGCCCCGAGGAATGGTCCCGTTCTCGCACCACACTCGAAGCCCAGCACCGCGCGGATCGTCTTGCCGACAAGGCGCGACCGCAGCGCACGCGCCATCTCCGCCGTCCCGTCGAACAGGTCGCCGACGGTGCGATGGTGGAGCATGACGCGCGTCCCGGACTCGATGCCGGCTTGCAAGATCACTCCTTTGCGCTCGCGATCGACGCCGAACGCCGCGCGCACGAAGTACGCATCGCTGCCGGGCGCGACCGGAATGCCGAGCGCGAGCGCCGCGGTGTGATCGACCGACGGTGGACCGGAGCTCGCCAGCTCCATCCAGACGTCGAGGGCGGGACGGCCATCGAGCTCGAGGACGTGGTTCCCGTCCGCGCGGGTCACGGTCATCTCGACGCCGACCGGCGAGGTTCCCGCACTGCAACTCATCTCGTACGTCGCGTCGCCACCGAGGGCCATCGCGACCGCGCCGCGAGAGAATACCAGATCACCGCAGGCCTGGAACGTCTTGACCATCGCAGCATGGTTCTGCCCCGCAGCGCCACCGATGATCGGGCAGGCGACGCGTGCGTCGAGCCCGGCCAGGAGTTGATCCATGTCCGCGCCGCACAGCGGGTCCCAGAGCAGCACGACGACCTTCGGCGGATCGGCCTGGCCCGCGCAGAGCGCGTCGCCGAGCGCCGCTCCTTTGGCGCGCGTATCGACGTCGATATCGTCGACTCGCGCGATCGAGACCGGGATGCCGGCGAAGGCGATCGCGCCGGCGGCATATCCCTCCTCCAACACGCACCCGTGCGTCATCACGCCCTGCGTCGAGCAACCGATCACGCGCGTCGCCTCCGGTAGCGTCGCGCGAAGACCGCGCAGGAGCGTCTCGAGATCGTGGTTCACCGTGGCGTAGAACAGCACGACCTCCGGCGCGGCTCCGCCCAGACCGTCGACCACATGGAGCGCCATGGTCTTACCCGTCTCGAACGAATCGACGCCGTCGCTCATCATGCTCGACGCTTTGAGACTCATACGCGGCGAATCGGCCGATGCCGGCGGATCTGAAGCGGCAGGGCGTGCGCCTCGTACCTGGGCTCCCTCCTGAAGCGCGTGTTCGCCACCGACGTTCTGGTCTCCGACACTGCGGCGGCGCGATGCGCATCCTCTCCGTCCTCGCTCCTGCTCACGCGCCAAGGGCGACGCCAGCCGCGCCATTCTCCAGCATCTTGGCCCCCACCGACCCGCCGCCGCCCCCCGCGGTCGGCCCGGCCCGAGCAGCGGTTCGATGATGACTGACCGCTGCCTCCTCCGCCTCCGACCGTGATGTAGCATTCACTGTGGAACTCTGGGAGACCCTCCAAAACTCCCGCGCCGATGCGGCTGGGACCCCGACATCGATCGCGGTACCCGAGTCTTCGTCAGCGGCCGGTCGGCAGGTGCGCGATGAACCGCCGGACGCTCGTGCGATCGAACTGCGCCAGCGCATAGTCGACCAGCCGGTGATCGAGCGGGTCCTGATGCGCGACCAGCCGCATCAGCGCGAGCGCGAGATCGCAGTCCGCGATGCACCACTCGGCGAACATCGTGGTGCGGCCGGCCGGGATCACCGCGAGCGCGATTCGCTCCAGCTCGGCCGCCTCTTCCTTGGCTTGATCGGGCATCGGCCGGGTGACCGATCGGCCGAACACCGACGCGGTCGGCCGCGCCTCGCGCAGCGCGAACGAGCTGGTCCGCAGGAACATCATGATCTGGCGCGCGCGGGCCCGCTCCACGAGGTTGGCCGGAAACAGCCGCGGGTGGTCGGGGAACGGGAACGTCTCGGCGAGGTACTCCGAGATCGCCAGCGACTCGGACAGCCAGAGATCCCCGTGGACGAGGATCGGCACCTTGGCGATCACGGCGCGGGGCAGCAGCGCTGACTTCATGCTCGCGGGAAGCGGCAGCGAGACGACCTCGAGGTTGTAAGGCAGCTGCTTCTCCTCGAGGGCGACCATGGCGTGGAACACCCAGGGCGACATCCAGCTCGACTCGGCGTACAGCGTGAGGTCCGGTGGACCCGATCCAGGCATGCGCCGATCGTATCGGAAGCCGGCGTGCGGTGCGACGGCGATACGGCCACGTCAGCCGAGCGAGAGCCGCGAGTTAGGACGCGGTCCCGTGACCATCGTGGCCATCGTGTGCGAATACGCGCGCTCGGCGCAGCGACAGGAACACGTCATCGCCGTTGCGCAGGGCGAGCGCCGTGCCGCGCTCCCAGTCGATGTCGGCGCGCAGCGGGCCGATCGAAGGCACCGACAGCTCGACCTTGAGGCCGCCGGACAGCGGCGTTACCCGGACGACCTGGGCGGCGAACGCGCCGGCGCTCGCGATCCGCGCGACGTCGACATCGTGGGGACGTACATATACGCGGCCGCGGGTATCGCCATTGTGGGCGCCGATCGCGACCGTGATATCGCCGATCCGGGCGTGGCCCTCGGCGAGCTCGGCGTCGAGCACGTTGACGTGGCCGAGGAACCGCATCACGAAGTCGTTCGCGGGATGCTCGAACACCTCGGCCGGGCCACCGATCTGCTCGACCTTGCCGCGGTTCATCACGACGACCTGATCGGCGACCTCGAACGCCTCGTCCTGATCATGGGTGACGAACACGGTGGTCAGGTGGATCTCGTCGTGCAGCCGGCGCAGCCAGCCGCGCAGCTCGGCGCGGACCTGGGCGTCGAGCGCACCGAACGGCTCGTCGAGCAGCAGCACGCGGGGCCGGGCGGCGAGCGCACGGGCGAGCGCGACGCGCTGGCGCTGGCCGCCGGACAGCTGCGACGGCAGCCTGCGTTCGAGGCTCTCGAGCTGGATCAGCTTGAGCAGCTCGCGCACGCGGGCGTCGACCTCGGCCTTGGACCGGTTGCGCACGCGCAGCGCGAACGCGATGTTCTCGAACACGTCGAGGTGGCGAAACAGCGCGTAATGCTGGAACACCAGCCCGACGTTGCGCTGGCGCGCCGACTGCGACGCGAGGTCGACCCCGTCGATCATCGCGGTCCCGCGATCGGGGTGCTCGAGCCCGGCGAGGATGCGGAGCAGGGTGGTCTTGCCGGAGCCCGACGGGCCGAGCAGGGCGACCAGCCCGCCGCCGGGGACGTCGATCGAGACGTCGTCGAGCGCACAGAACGTGCCGAACCGCTTGGTGAGCCCGCGAACTGCAATCGTCATGTTGTCTCCACCCGTCGCGCGATCACGCGCCGCGCGACGAGGCTCACGAGCGCCAGGATAGCGAGTAGCGAGGCCACGGCAAATGCCGCCTGATACTCGTACTCGTTGTAGAGGATCTCGACGTGAAGCGGCAGCGTGTTGGTGCGGCCGCGGATGTGACCCGAGACCACCGACACCGCGCCGAACTCGCCCATCGCGCGCGCCGTGCACAGCACGATGCCGTACAAAAGGCCCCACTTGATCTTGGGCAGCGTGACGCGCACGAAGGTCTGCCACCCGGTGGCGCCCAGCACGATCGCCGCTTCTTCTTCCTCGGCACCCTGCGCTTCCATCAGCGGGATCAGCTCGCGGGCGACGAACGGGAACGTGACGAACGTCGTCGCGAGCACGATGCCAGGTAGCGCGAAGATCACCTTGACGCCATGGCTGCCCAGCCACGGACCGAGCAGGCCCTGCTTGCCGAACAGCAGCACGAACACCATGCCGGCGATCACCGGCGACACCGCGAGCGGCAGATCGATCAGCGTGATGAGGATCGAGCGGCCGGGGAACCGAAACCGCGCGATCGCCCACGATGCGGCGACCCCGAACACGACGTTGAGCGGCACCGCGATCCCCGCGGCGACGAACGTCAGCTTGATCGCCGCGAGCGCGATCGGGTCGATGATCGCGCTGCCATACGCGGCGATCCCGTTGCGCAGCGCCTCGCCGAACACCGCGGCGAGCGGCACGACCACGAACAGGCCGACGAACGCCAGCGAAACGCCGACGACGATGCGCCGGACCCAGGCGGGCTCGTGGGTGGCGGCGACCGCGGGCGTATCGATCATACGTGCCCCGCGCGGCGGCGCGCCCAGGCGCCGAGCCCGTTGATCGCCAGCAGCATGCCGAACGACACGATCAGCATCACCAGCCCCAGCGCGGTCGCGCCCGCGTAGTCGAACTGCTCGAGCCGCGTCATGATGAGCAGCGGCGTGATCTCGGTCTCGTACTGCTTGTTGCCCGAGATGAACACGACCGAGCCGTACTCGCCGATCGCGCGGGCGAACGCCAGGGCGAAGCCGGTGAGCAGCGCCGGCGTCACCGTCGGGATGATCACGCGGGTGAGGGTCTGCCAGCGGGTCGCGCCGAGCACCGCCGCGGCCTCTTCGACCTCGTGCTCGAGCTCCTCGAGCACCGGCTGGACCGTGCGGACGACGAACGGCAGGCCGATGAAGGTGAGCGCGAGCGTGATCCCGAGCGGCGTGAACACCGCGTGGATCCCGAGCGGCTCGAGGAACCGGCCGACCCAGCCGTTGGGCGCGAGCACGGCGGTGAGCGCGAGCCCCGACACCGCGGTGGGCAACGCGAACGGAATATCGACGACCGCGTCGAGCACGCTGCGCCCGGGGAACGGGTAGCGGACCAGCGTCCACGCCAGCAGCGTGCCGAACACGACGTTGATCGCCGCGGCGATGAACGAGGCGCCGAACGTCACGCGGTAGGACGCCAGGGCGCGATCGCTGGTCGCGAGCTGCCACAGCTCGGCGGGCGACAGCTTCGCCGTCATGACGACCAAGGTCGCCAGCGGGATCAGGACCATGAGCGACAGGTACACGAGCGTGTAGCCCATCGTCAGGCGGAAGCCGGGGAGTGCAGAACGGCGGGCCACGGGACTACTTTGCCGAGATCTTGTCGAACACGCCGCCCTCGTCGAAGTGGGTCGGCTGGGCCTTGGACCAGCCGCCGAACAGCTCGTCGATCGTGAACAGCTTGACGTCGGGGAACACGCCGGCGGGCGCGGCGGCGGGATCGCGCGGCCGGTAGAAGTTCTTCGCGGCGATCTGCTGACCCTCGGGCGTGTACAGGAACTCGAGGTAGGCGGTCGCGACCTCGCGAGTGCCGCGCTTGTCGACGTTGCCGTCGACCACGGCGACCGGGGGTTCGGCGAGGATCGAGACCGAGGGCACGACCAGCTCGACCTTGTCCTTGCCGAGCTTTTCGACCGCGAGCAGCGCCTCGTTCTCCCACGACAGCAAGACGTCACCGATGCCGCGCTCGACGAACGTGGTGGTCGCGCCGCGCGCCCCGGAGTCGAGCACCGGCACGTTCTTGTACAGCGCCGCCACGAACTGGCGCGCCTTGTCGTCGTCGCCGCCGTTCTTGAGCGCGTAGCCCCACGCGGCGAGGTAGTTCCAGCGCGCGCCGCCCGAGCTCTTGGGGTTGGGGGTGATCACCTGGATGCCGGGCTTCACCAGGTCGCTCCAGTCCTTGATCGCCTTGGGGTTGCCCTTGCGGACCAGGAACACGATGGTGGAGGTGTAGGGCGAGGCGTGGTTGGCGAGCCGCGTGGCCCAGTCGGCATGGACCAGCCCGGCCTTGGCGACCGCGTCCACGTCGTAGGCGAGCCCGAGGGTGACGACGTCGGCCTCGAGTCCGTCGATCACCGCGCGGGCTTGCTTGCCCGAGCCGCCGTGCGACTGTTCGATCGTCACCTTCTGCCCGGTCTTGGCCTCCCACTGCTTGGCGAACGCCGCGTTGACGGCGGTGTACAGCTCGCGCGTCGGGTCGTACGACACATTCAGGAGCTTGATTTCCTTGGAGGTTTTGCCCTCGGTCGCCTTGGCCTCGGCGCTCCCTCCGGACGACGGGCCGGCGGGCTTCGAGCACGCAGCGGTAGCGATCAAGGACAGCAGGACCGGTAGACGCCTCATGGGGCGAACCATCCGCTATAGCGGACGGTCCGTCAAGGCGGATTTAACGGTAAGATAGTGGAGATCACAGGGGGTGCGAGCGTTCCGCACGGGCCAAAGCAGCCCGTGCGCCGACAGAACGGTCGTCGCGCGCGCCGTGGTCGTTGGCGCAGAGGGGCATGCCGCTCGTGGTCACGCATGAGATCGCGTGCGCAGCGTGTAGGCGAGTTCGTGATAACGGGAGTCTGCCACGACGGATGCAGAGCGCATGACGGTGGATGAACCGTACGCCGTGTTGGCTCGGATGACGAAGCGTCGTGCGCTGCGAGGGGAGCTCGCGATCCTCGACGAGGAGGCGCTCGATCACCGCAACTAGATAGTTCGCGTTAGCCGAGAGTCGCGCCGGAATATTGTTTGTGCGTGCGGATCACGATGTAGTGATGTCGTTCGAAAGGTGAAGTTGATGAGCGACGTCGACGGTAATGTCACACCTCCTCGCCGCGGCCGTGTGCTGGTCATCGGAGCGCTGCTCGCGGCGTGCGGGCTCGTCGTGGTGCTGGGCTGGCAGAACCGCCGGCTCCGCGAGGCGCAGCGCGAGCTCGCCGAGCGTGCCGAGCGTCCTTATGTGGGAATGTTCGTGCCCGCGGTGACCGCGCGGTCGATCGATGGCTCGACGCTGACGCTCGGAACGCCGAGCGAGACGCAGATCCTGTATTTCTTCACGCCGACGTGCCCGTTCTGCCAGGCATCGATCCCGGCGGTGGTCGCGCTGGCGGAGCGCGCCCGCGGCATCGATCTGATCGGTGTCGGCCCCGGCATCGGTGCCGGCTCGACCGACGAGCTGCGCGATCACGCGCGCGTCAGCGGCTTCGAGTTCCCCGTGGTCGAGCTCACCGATGACCGGGCCCGCGCGCTGTATCGCTCGCGCGATGTGCCGTTGGTGCTCGTGGTCGACAGTGGTGGCCGGATCCGATACCAGCATATCGGCCCGCTCGGAAGCCACCATGTCGACGAGATCCTCGCCGCTGCGGCAATCCCTGCACAGCGGTAGCGTCACTGCCAACCTGGAGTCTTGCCATGAAGTACTGGAAACGAGTCCGCACTGCTGTCATCGCCATCGCCGTCGTCGTCCCGATGGGCTTCGGCGTCGTCCAAGCCACGGCGTCGACCACCACCAGCAAGCCTGCGAGCTGTAACGCGTTCGCGTGTCAGACGGAGTGCGCTCCGTTCGGCGGCGAGCTTGGGCCGGGCGGCGCCGGCGAGCCGCTGCGCTGCTATTGCTGCGGCTAGTCGCGATGCTGCGTTGATCACGCCATCGCGGCGAGATCTCGCTGGTCATCGAGTAGTCATCGAGTAGCCTTGGAGCTCGGTGTGCGGTCGAGCCCGATCGCGGTGATCGCGCCGCCGCTGCTCAGCACACGCGTCTCCCACGCCTGAAGCGCCGCGACGGCAGCATCGTGGCTGTCGTGGCTCGGCTCGAGTGGCGGCCAGCCCGTGCCGGGCGTACCGGTAATGCGATCGCCCTGCACACCGAGTCGTAGATCGTCCTCGCGCGGGCCGGTGTTCGGCGGCTTTCGGTAGCTCCGATGAATCGTGCCGATCGCTGCGAGCTGGAACGGATCGACCCGCGTGGTCCCGGCCGGTGGATGGGCGGCGAACCTCGCCACCGCGGCGCGTGCCGCGACCGGGTCGGCGAACCGCAGCCCGATCGCGACGACCGGGATCTCGCTGGTCTTGTCGCGCGCGGCGCCGTCGAGCACCACCACGCGATCGCCGAGCCGCAGCAGCTCGCGGACCCGGTCGTGCTTGACGGTGTCGTAGAGCACGACGCGCTCGTCGATCGGGCCGCGGCGGGCAACAAACGCCGCCATACCGCCCGGGGCGATCCCGCGGTCCGCGGTGCCGGTGACCTGGAATGACGGCAGCACGACGTCGTATCCGTCGTAGACGTGGAGCTCGCCGAGCTCGTCGAAGAACCACACCTCGTGGCGGTCGCGATCGTCGAGCCAGCGGGCGGCGACCGTGCAGCCGGCGAGGGCGCCGAGCTGGGCGTCGTCGGCCGGGATCGGCGTCTCGGCGGCGCGCGCGGCCTCGGCGGTCTCGCGCGCGATCGCGATGTCCTTGTCGATCGCGCCGACCTCGAGCGCGGCCACCAGCTTCTTGCCGGCAGGCTCGGCCAAGGCGGCGGGGGTCTTGCGATCGCGATCGACGACCTGATAGTCCGAGTACGGCGCGACCTCGAAGCCGCGGGCGCGCGCGAGGAAGGCACGGGCATCGCGCGGCTGCTTGATGGCGATCGCGGCGAGCGTTGCTTGCTCGAACACGTAGCGCAGCCGGCGCTTGTCGTCGGTGACGGTCGGTTGCCACGTCAGGACAGCGCGCGCGAGGTCGCCGAGCAGGCGGGCCGAGCGGCGCTTCTCGATCAGCGTGTCGGCGTAGACCGTGGCGGCGTGGATCGCCCTCGCATCGGTGCGGCGCTGAGCGAGCGCCTCCAGCACGACGCGGTGGGTGTCGGTGTCGAGCCAGGCGGCGAGCGCGTTCATCACCGGGGTGTACGCGGCGCGCTCGGCGAACAGCTGCTCGACGAGGAACGCGACGACTGCGGGGTGCTCGATGCGCGACAGCCCGCGATAGAGGTGGTCGCGCAGCTCGGCGGCCTTCTGCGTGCTGGCGTGGCGGACGCCGTCGATCAGCGCGTGGTGCACGCCGGGGCGACCGTCCCCCGCGAAGCTGACGACGCGGTGCGCCGCGCGCTGATCGCTCGCGGTCGTGCCGGTCTCGGCGATCGCGATCGCGCTGCGCATGAGGTTGTCGGCCTGGGCCTCGGTGAACGCGGCGAATCCGGCCTTGTCGCCGAGCCAGCGCCCGAGGATCGCCTCGCGCACCGCGGCCTTGTCGGATACCAGGCCGCTCTCGACCTGAGCGAACACGTCGGGCTGGTGGCCGACCGGCACCAGCGCACGGATGAACGGCTCGAACGGCTCTGGATCGGTCGCCCACAGGCCGGTCCATTCGAACAGCGCGAGCAGCCGGATGATCAGCGTGGTGTCGCCGCCGACGACCCTCGGCTGCCAGGCGGCGACCAGCTGATCTTTGCCGTGGCGCGGCATCTCGAACACCGCCGCCGCGAGCGCCATGTCGGGTGCGCGCGGATCGTCGACCAGCGCGATCACCGCGGCGACCGCGAGCGCCTTGTCATAGCGCCGCGGGTCATCGACGACGCGCGCATGGACGTGGCGGCGGTCGACGGCATCCAGCGCGTCGAGTTGCTTGGTCGCACGCGCGCGGGGACCCGCGGTGCCGGCGAGCGCGGTGAGCAGCGGCTCGAGACGGTGCGCCCGCTCGAGGCGCGCGGTGTGATCGGCGAGCGCGCTGGCGTTGCCGAGCCGGCGCGCGGTCTCGGCGGCAACGACGAGCAGCGCCGGATCATCGATCGCGACCCGCGCGAGGTTCTTCCACGCCGCCTCGACCGCGGCGGTATCGCCGGCGCGCCGCCAGGTCGCCAGGAACGCCGGGCGCAGCAGCTTGCGGCCGCGCTTCATCGTCGCGCAGTAGCGCGCCACCGCGTCGGCTGCCGCGATCGGTTCGTCGCCCTCGCTGGCAAGCACTTCGAGGTACCCGCGCGCGACCGGCGAGCCCTTGCGGGTGTGGGCCAGGACCGCCGCGGCCCCGGCGCGCGCCCGATCGCCGAGCTCCGCGAGTAGCTCGCTCAGCGCCTGGATCTCGTCGGGGATGCCGTCGGGCAGATCATCGCGATCGAGCGCGGCGGCGAGCTTGCGCAGCTTCGCGGCCGCGATCGTCGCTGTTCGGGCGGGCCCGGCAGCGCGCGGCTTGCTCGATGCGGCCCGCCTGGCTTGGTACTTCGCCGACGTCATGTGCTGGTCCCAGCATAGCGCTTGCCGGCGCGGACGCCGGCTCGACCTGGTACGGACGGCAGCGCCGCTCGACCACGCGCCCGCTCAGGTCGATTTGAGCGCGACGGTCTCGCCCGCGATCTGCCGCCCCGGTTCGAGGCACAGCATGCGAACGCGGCCGGTCGCGGCGAGCTGGCCGTCATCGCCGCGCACCTCGACTTCCCAGACCTGGGTCGTGCGGCCGCGTTGCAGTGGCCGTGACACGCCGATCAGCGTGCCGCTGCGTACCGCGCGCAGGAACGACGTCGTGTTCTCGAGCCCGACGGCGGTCTGCTGCCTGGGCATCGCATACAGCGCCGCGCCCACGCTCGCGAGCGTCTCGATGATCGAGGCGTAGACGCCGCCGTGGACCAGGCCATACGGCTGGAGCAACTGCGGCCCGACGGGGACCTCGCAGGCAACCTCATCGGCCGATGCTCGCGTGAAGGTGAGCCCGATCGATACTTCGAAGCCACCACGGCCCGCATTGAGCAACGCAACTACATCAGGGTCGGCCATGCCGTAACCTACCGTGTACGGCGGCGCCGGGTCGCGGCCGCGCGCCCGTTCCGTCCGCGCGCGGCGAGAACGGGCCGCGATCGGCAGCGATGCAAGGTTTGGTGATCGTCCGCCGCGATCTCGCGCGTGACGCGCGCACGAAGGCGCAGGTCAAGCATGGCGCGCGGCGCTGGCTATGCCGCATAATGCGGCGGATCAGCGTACCGAAATGACAGCGTCGGTGACCGGCGCCGAGATCCACGAGGTAGCAGCGCTGCCGCGGACGGCACGCGGCCTCACGCGCAGTAACCTTGTTGCGGCGGATCCCTGCTGTACTATCCCCTCGATGGAAGCCGCCACCATCGGTCAGTATCGAGTGACTGGCGTGATCGGCCAGGGCGGCATGGGCGCGGTGTATGCCGCCGAGCATGCGCTGCTCGGGCGGCCCGCGGCGATCAAGGTCTTGCTGCCCGAGCTGTCGCAGAAGCAAGACATCGTCCAGCGGTTCTTCAATGAAGCGCGCGCGGCAACCGCGATCCGTCACCCCGGCATCGTCGAGATCTATGACTTCGGCTGGACCAGCGATGGCGCGGCCTTCATCGTCATGGAGCGGCTCGACGGCGAGACGCTGGCGCGCCGCGCGGGGCGGGGGCGGATGCGCTGGCAGGCAGCGTTCGGGGTCGCCCGGCAGATCGCCGGCGCCCTGGCCGCCGCGCACGGCAAGGGCATCGTCCACCGCGACCTCAAGCCCGACAACGTGTTCCTGGTCCTCGATCCCGAGGTGCCGGGCGGCGAGCGGATCAAGCTGCTCGATTTCGGGATCGCCAAGCTCGCGGGAGAAGCGTCGTCGATGGCGAACGCGACGCGGACCGGCCAGGTGATGGGAACGCCGACGTACATGGCGCCCGAGCAGTGCCGCGGGGTCGCCGTGGATCACCGCGTCGATCTGTACGCGCTGGGCTGCGTCGTGTTCGAGCTGTGCTCCGGACGGCCGCCGTTCATCGGGGAGGGCACCGGTGATGTGCTAGCCGCCCATATCCACGTGCCGCCCCCGCGGCTCGCCGCGCTGGGCGTCGATGCGCCGTACGCCGTCGAGCAGCTGGTGCAGTGGATGCTGGCGAAGTCGCCAGCGGACCGCGTGCCGACCGCGGAGGAGACGATCCGCGCGATCGACGCGATCACGAGCGAGCAAGCGCCTGCGACGGGGCTGGCCGCGGGCGTCGTGCGGATCGCGACCAGCTCGCCGTCGTTGACGACGCTGTCCGGGGCGGCCAGTGCCGCGCCGCCGTCGGCGCCCGAGGCGCGTGGCGAGCGTCGCTCGATCGCGATCGTGGCTGCGGTGGCAGCGGCGATCACGGTCGTGGTGGTCGCGGTCGCGATGCAGCGCCGCGGCGATGCACCGGTGATCGAGGCGCCGTCGGGGATCGCGAATCGCGCCGCCGGGGCGTCGCCCGTGCCCTCGCCGCCGCCGGAGCCGATCGCGTCGGCGGCTCCGGCGGCGGGCCGTGGCCCCGAGCCCGCCGACGTAGCCGCGGCTGCGCCACCACCGGTCGCGGCGCCGAGCGCCGTGGTTGCGCCACCGGCGGCTGGCGCAGCGAGTCCCGCCACGCCGCCGGCCGCCGTGGTTGCGTCACGGGCGGCTGGCGCAGCCGGTCCCGCCACGCCACCGATCACCGCGCCATCGCCGGCTGCCTCGCCCTCGGCGAGTGTCGAGCTCGCCGTCGACAGCGTGCCCGCCGGTGCGCGCGTGGTGCTCGCAGGAAAGCTGCTCGGCAAGACCCCGTATCGCGCCACGCTGCCGCGCGGCGACGCCGAGGTCACGCTGCTGGTTCAACTCGGCGGCTACCTGGACAAGAGCCTGGTCGTCCACCCCGACCACGCGATCGCAGAGCGCGTCCAGCTCGTCCGGCAGCCCCGCGCTCCTGGGCCGAATCGCGATCAGAGCGTCAATCCGTTTGCGGAGTGAGTACCGAGGAGGTCCCGATGCGTGCGCTGGTGTGTCTCATGCTACTTGCAGTGCCCGCCTCGGCGGTCGTTCCGGCCGTTGCGCACGCGCAACCGGGACCGACCGACAAAACCAAGACGGCCAAGCGATATGTCGATGCAGGCCTCGCGGCGCAGAATAGCGGCGACTACGACACCGCGATTCAGCTCTACACGAAGGCCTACGAGCTGGTGCCGCACCCGGTGCTGTTGTTCAACATGGCGCAGGCACACCGGCTCGCCGGTCACATCCCGCAAGCGCTGGCGCTGTACGCGAGGTACCTCGCCGCCGCTCCGAACGGCGCGCAGGCCAAGACAGCCCGCGATCTCGTCGCCGAGATCGAGGCGGTCCAGGCCGAAGAAGCCCGCAAGCTCGACGACGCTCGCAAGGCCGAGGTCGCGCGCAAGGCCGAGCAAGCGCGGATCGCCGAGGAAGCGCGGCACGCAGAGGCGGCGCGCAAGCTCGAGGCGAGCCGCAAGGCCGAGCAAGCGCGGCAGGACCGAGAGCGTGAGTCCGGCGTCAGCGCACCGCCCGCCACTGTCAGTCCAGTGGGGACCTCGCAAGTCACCGGCACGTCCGAGCACACCGACCCAGCGCCCGGACGCAACGCGCGGCTCGCGGGCATCGCCGTGGCCGCCGCCGGCGGGGTGTCCCTGGTCATTGGCATTGGCTTCGCCGTCCATGGCCAGTCACTGTCTGCCGAGGTCGAGAAGCAGTATGACCCGGCGAAGGTCGACGCGGGACACCGCGCGAACACCGTGGCTGCGGTCGGCCTGGCCGGTGGCACGCTGCTGGTCGCCGGCGGCGCTGCGCTGTACTGGTGGGGCTACCAGCAGGGCAGGGGCGCTGAACGGCTGGCGATCGCGCCGCTGGTGTCGGATCGCGTCGCCGGGCTGGTGCTGTCCGGATCGCTGTGACGGCCGCGCCGGCCACTACACCGTCGTCGCGTGGCGCGATGGTCCGCAAACCGCGACGCGCGGCGCATGGCCGCTGGCCGGGGTACGTGGCGAGTCGGCGGGAGCGTCCCGCAGGTCAACGCGTTGCCCACCCAGTGGTTATCGGCCTTCTTGTGCGTGACCTCATCGCCGGGCGAGCTCACGATCAGCTCGTAAAGATTCTTGGCTCCGAGCGTGAAGCCGTCTTCGCTCGCGTTCGTGCTCATGAGCTCCGCGGTGAGCGAGCATGGTCGCCTAGCGCCGACGCTGTACTGGTGCGGCGAGTCGAGTCGAGTCGGAAGCATTGTTGTGCCACCGCGTTTCACGGCGCGGGTCGATGGCCCGTCCGCTGCGCGGCTTCGATCGAGCTGCGGTAATCGGTGCGCCAGCGCGGCGAGATCGGCGGTGCGGCCGCCGCGGCCTCCGTCAGCTGGTGCTTGCGATTCTCGACGTATTGCATGATGTTGTCGCCGACCTGGATGCCGCCGGCGAAGAACGTGCGCCCGGTGGCCGAGGCAGCCTCCGTGCTGCTCGGTGGGGTGCCGATGTTGAGGTTCCACACCGGGCGATCCGAGCGCTCGCGCGTGACCGACACCAGCGTGTCGGGTCCGTCGATGGCGACCACCGTGGCACCGACCATGAGCTCTCGCGCCAGCACGGGCCCGCGGTCGGGCGTGATCACCGGGTGACCTTCAGTCAACAACAGGTCGTGACCTCCCCGCGTCTTGAGCCGCACCATGGGCACTCGCTCCATCCCGCGCAGCTTGCCGGTCACCTGCTCGACGGTTCCCAGGCGATCGACCGCGACTGCCTGGCCCGAGACCAGATCCTCGATCTTCACGGGCGCGCCTCCCGCGAGCACGACCTCGGTGCCTTCGGCGATGCAGCTGAACCTCACTTGCAGCGGCGGAATCCTCAGATAGCCTCCTTCATTGGGAGGTTCTCCGTCCTGGTTACTGGTGATGGTCACCAACGCGGGCCGCGTTCCGACCGTGAGCTGCAGCATCAGCGTGAAGATGCTCGGGCTGTTGTTCGGCAGGCAGCCGCGCGCATCGCCGTTGAAATGCGCCGGGGCAAGGTTCCAGCTGATCGTGTTTCCGTTGATCTTCGTGTTGGGGTCTGCAAAGAAGTCGCCGCTCGTCTTGAGGAGCCTGCAGCCGCCGCCATCATCGGGGTCCGGGTTGAGCAGGGTGATCGACGCGGTCTTGGTAGCAGTGTTCATGATGGGCAGTGGGAAGACGACGGCGCCCGCGATCGGCATGAGCACGTTATGCTCCGTGCCACCTGCCGGATCGTACGTACAGTCCGCCCCCGAACGTGCGAGGCACAGCGTGGTGATCGTCTGGCCAGGTTTCGGCATCGGCGCCAGGTTGAGGATGGAGCTGGGCACGACGCCGGCCTCTGCGACGATCTCGCCGCTGAACACGTCGCCGGAAGCGTCTTCCCAGAAGTAGGTCGCGATCGCCTGGGTCGGTGCGCCCGGCGTCTGTGAGGTCCCCAACGCCACCGCGTCGAGATCGCTGGCCACCGCCGTGGCGGTATCGACCGCGGTCGCCGGCCCGAGCGGGTTCTCGTCCAGGTCATAGACCTGGACGATGAGCAGCGAGTACACCGGATCGTCGGGCACCGACGAGACGGCCGAGGCTTCATAGTGGATGCCGTCCAGGGAACCGAACCCGGTGAGCGTCTGGATCGGCACGATCGTGTCCGTGTCCGCGACCTCGGCTCGCGGGGTGCGCGCCACCTTGGGCGGGGCCAGGCGCGCCCGCTCGGTGACCGCGTAGAGCTCGGGATAGCGCTCCCGGCTGTAACCGGCGGCGGCCAGCTGCTGCACGAAGAACCGGTAATGCAGCGGATTCGACATGTCCAGCGCGTTGGGGATTCCGCGCGGACTCGCCTTGATGACCGCCGCGATGTCTTGCTTGGCGGCGAGCGACAGCGACGTCTCGCCGTGCCGCTCCGTGGGCTCAGGGGTACAGCCCGCCGCGACGACCGCCGCGACGACGCCGCCCAGCGCCATCCGCAATGTGCTTGTCGTGACTGTTCGGTGGTGACACATGATGAGTGGTGGTCTCCTGTCAGAAGTCATGTTTGTGATCTCGGCATTGGTTCATTGGTCATTGACTAGTCTCGAGGCGTTGCGTAACCCGCGACGACCCGCGAAGAGGTGATGTAGGCAGCCCCGCGGCGGCGCCGCGACCGCGCCGCTCGATGCCGCTCAGCACGCGGCGTGCCGGAGCGAGCCTGCGAGGTTTCGGCAACTTCTTGCGCTCGCGTGCTCGTGATATCGGGTAGCGCTACCGTGGCGCTACCTCGATGGGCCTCCGGATGGCCCTCCCTGCGCGTGCGTACTGATAGGCTGCATCCATGCAGGACGCCCACGAGGGGCAGCGGCTGGGGCGGTTAGAGCTACTTCGCGTGCTCGGCACCGGCGGCATGGGGCAGGTGTGGCTGGCACGGCAAGATGGACTCGAACGACATGTCGCCGTGAAGATCCTGCCGGCGAGTCATCATCCACAGTCGATCGACCGGCTGCGGCGCGAAGCCCGGGCACTCGCCCGCATCCGACACCCACACGTCGTTCCCGTGCACGACGTGGGTGAGGCCGACGGATTCCACTACTACGTCATGGACCTGATCGATGGGCAGTCGCTCGCGTCGGTGCTCGCGACCCGCCAGCTGGCGTGGCCACGGGCCGCCGAGATCGCGCGCCAGATCGCCGAGGCGCTGGGGGCCGCGCACGATCAAGGAGTCATCCATCGCGACGTCAAGCCCGCCAATGTGCTGCTGTCCGAGCGGCTCGATGATGTCACGCTGGTCGACTTTGGCGTGGCGCTGTCCGACCTCGCGCCTGCATTGACCAGCACCGGAGACATGCTCGGCACACCGCACTACATGGCGCCCGAGCAAGCACGAGGCGAAGCCTATCTGGCCGATGCCCGGACTGACGTCTGGGGCGTGGGTGTGACCTTGTACGAAATGGTCACGGGCACACGTCCGTTCGACGGCGCGCACCTGATCGCGGTCCAGCACGCGGTGCTCGAATGCGATCCCGTGCCGCCACGCAAGGTCCGCAGTGATTGTCCACGCGATCTCGAGACGGTCATTCTGCATTGCCTCGACAAGGATCCCGGATGTCGCTACCCGAGCGCTCGCGCGCTCGCGCATGACCTTGCGCGACTGCTATCCGACCAGCCGATCCGCGCGCGGCCAAGCTCGCTTGGCGATCGGCTCGGCAAGCATGTTCGCCGGCACCGCATCGCGTGGCGGGTCGGTGCCGGCACGGCGCTGGTCAGCCTCGTCGCTGCCGTGGCCTTGGCCGTCGCGACGAGCGCGGGGCAACGCGACCGCGAGGCGGGGGAAGCCCAGGATCTCGTGCGCGCCGCGCGCGTGTTCGCGGACCGTGGCGCGCTGGGCGACGCGTGGTCCAAGTTGCGCGAGGTCGAGTTGCGATTCCTCGGCACACCCGCCGTCACCGACGCGTACTGGGCCATGGCGGAGCTCAGCCAGCGCGCGCAGCACGAGGACGATGTCCTGGCGCAAGCCGTATGGCTCGAGCGGCTCCTCGCAGCGGGGCCACCCCCAGGAGATCGTGCGCGCGCCCACTGGCGGCTGGGCCGGATCTACGAAAAGCACGGCTTTCTCGATGATGCACACGATCAATATGCACAGGCCGTCGAGATCGGGGCGTTGACCACGGCAGCGCTCGACGATGCACGATTTGGTCTTCGGTGGTCATCGTGGCTCGCACAGCGCGTCGACGCCGATGTCGGTGGTCTCGTGCTAGGTGCCGGCGACCTCGACGGTGACGGACGGCAGGAAGTGCTTGCCCATGCGCCCGGCGGTGGGCTGGTGGCGCTTGGACTGCGAGGCGACCATCTCGAGGTCGTCCGGCGATGGGACATGCCAGAATTCGATGTGGCGTCGAATCTCGAGCTTCGACGCCCGGCGCTTGTCGTCGCCGATGTCAACGGCGATGGCCGAGCGGACCTCGGCGGGGTCGCGTTTGGGCACTGCTTTGTCGACGAGCTCGACGGGGCCACGCGGCGCCGTGTGCTCGACTTCGCAGGCTGCAACCGGCTGAAGATGGGTGACCTCGATGGCGATGGCAAACCGGAGCTGCTGCTCCTGGACACTGGTGATCGCGTGCTCCGGATGGTCCGCGTGGCTCGCGATTGGTCCATCGAATCCACGGTGCTGGACGACCTCACTGTCGAAGAAACGTCCGTGGCAGGCATCGAGATCGCCGATCTCGATGGCGATGGTCGCGCCGAGCTGATCTACGCGGGCGGCGCGTGGACCCGATACGACCTCCGGGTCGCGCAGCTCGAACACGGCGCGTTGCGCGTCGTCGCTCGCGCGCAGCTCGGCGTCATCGCCGGCGTGACGGTGGCGGACAGCGATGGCGATGGCCGGCCCGAGATCTTCGCGGTGAAGTCCCATGTATCACCCAACCCACGTCTGTTCGATGATGATCCGGGGCTTGGCTCGAGTGGCCCCCTCGTCCTGCGCCTCGCCGGTGACCGGCTCGAACGAACATGGAGCGATCCACTGGTCGCTGCGAGCGCTCCCGCGACCGAGTTGCGGCTGACCACCGGAGGGCGGCCAACCCGCCTTGGTGCATTGTTCGTGGTCGCGGACCCCGGCAGCGTGCTCCATCTGTACGTCGGTCGGCCCGGCCGCGATCCGATCCGGCGTGATCTGCGCCGGCTCGATGTCGCCAACCTGGGTGACAATGGCGCGATCCTGGCAGACCTCGACGGCGATGGCAACAGCGAGCTCGTCCTCGGTGGCCCGCGGATCTCGGCACACGGTATCGGACCGGCAAGGCTCGCCGAGCAGCATCGCGAGCGCGCTCATCTGGGGACCGACTGGCTGTCGACGGCTCGTGAGCTCCGTGAGGCCGGCGAGACCGAGCTGGCGCTCAGCGCGTATCGCGCCGCCGCCGCCCAAGGCGCGGATACCGCGACCGTGGCCTACGAAGAGGGATTGTGCGATGCGCGGGCCCACCGCTGGCAAGCGGCGCTGGACCGGTTTCGCGAAGCCCGCGCAGGAGGTCGCCATGACGGGGCGCTGCTGCAGTCGCTGCTGGACTCCGCCGAGGCCGTCGCCGACTGGACCGCGGCGCTCGAAGCGGCCCGCGAGCTCGGCAGTCGCGAACAGGTGGCTGCGCTCGAACCCGTGCTCGAGATGAAGACGGTGTTCGTGCAAAACTTCGTGGACCCGTGGCCGGCGTGGAGCGTCGACCAGGCACTCGCGTGTCGTGGTCGCACCGCGGATGGCGCGATCCGGCTGAGCCTGCTCCCTGAGGATCGCGCGCTGGACCTGCCGATTGCCTGGGATGGATCCTCGCTGGAAGCGTCTGCGGTGGTCGCGCTCCGCGACATCCAGTACGGCAAAGGCTTCCAGATCGCGGTCTCGCAAGGTGACGAGCCATGGACGGGCGGCGGGATCCGCGGTGGCGGCGGTGGCGGCGCGCTGTTCCTCGGGGTTTACGCAGCGAGCGGAGCGATGCTGAGCGCGGGCCGCCCCGCACAGACGGCGGCGGTGGATTGGAGCGGGTTTCCGGAGCGGGTGCGGCTGGCGCTATCGTATGTCGCGGCCGTCAACGAGTGGCAGATGGCGGTCTACGAGCTGAGCGGCAAGCGCCTGTATTACACACGACACCACGCCGACGCACCCCCCACGCCCGGCCGATACCTGATCCACCTGAGCGGTGGCGGCGGGCTGTACCTGGCTGCGAGCATCGTCGATCTCTATCAATTCGAGATCCGCGCGGCGCCGTCTGCGTTGACCGTCGTCGATGACAGCGCGCCCCATGCGCCTGCGCGATGTGCGAGAGATCTCGATCCCATGGCGGCGTCCAGTCCAGCCCAGCGAGCATTCGCGCTCGCTTCGGCAGGACGGATCGTCGACGCAGCGCGCGCGCTGGCGGACTGGCGCAGCATCGCGACCGCCCATGCCTACCCATGGGGTTTTGAATTCGATGCGTACCAGGCCACACAATGGGAGGCCGAGCTGGTGCGGCTAGCGTTGCTCGATGAGCCGTTGACATCGGCTGTCGTTGAGGCCGGCGGGCTCATGGCGCGCCGCGACTGGGGCGTGCTGTTGCGCCGGCTCGCCTACCAGCAGTATGTCGACTCGGGGCAGACGCACTGGCGGGAAGCCATCGTGATGCTGCGCCGGGCCACGCAATTTGCGCCGGATGACGCCCACGGTTGGTATCTGTTGGGTTATTGCCACTATCGACTCGAGGATCTGGCAGATGCGCGACGCTCGCTCGAGCGAGCGTTTGCGCTCGACGCCGACCTCGAGCAACGCTACCCGAAACAGGGCGGGCCGGCGATTTTCCTGGCGCGGATCGCGGGGCGATCACGTGACGTCGACGCCGCGGCCCACTGGGTCGATCAAGCGGCTCGGCACGGTGGCAATCTCGACATCGTTCGCCATGACCGCGTGTTGCGCCCGCTGCTCGGTGATCGGCTGTCGTGGATGGGCGCGCACGGAGGATGAATCGCATGGCACAGCTGCCGAGCACGCTGCGGACGTCTGCGGATCGCCGTGAGCGAGACGGCCAGGCCCCGGTGGAGGTGATCTACCAGCTGTTCGACGCCGATCGTCCGACCGCGCCATCGTCGAGGCATCGCCTCGACGCGGTGGACGAGGTCGATATCGCCCGCGGCGAGATCCGCAGCGCAACACGCGCGATGACGGACGGTCGCGCGCGGTTGTCGCTCCAGGTCTGCGATCCCCACGTGTCTCGTCCCCACGCGCGGATGCGCCGCGACGGCGCCCTCTGGGTCATTCAGGATTCGCGGTCCACGAACGGCGTCAAGATCAATGGCGCGCTTCATCGCGAGGCCCCGCTCGGCGATGGCGATGTCATCGAGCTCGGTCACACGTTTCTGCTCTACCGGAGCTACGTCGAGCTCATCGACGGACGCATGGACGCCGACGCGCCGCGGGGAACGGGCGTCCTTGCGACCTGGCTGCCGTCGCTCGCCGCGCGGTTCGAACAACTCGAGTCCATCGCGGAGTCGCGGATCGCGACCTTGGTGCTCGGCCCCACGGGCACGGGCAAGGAGTGGGTGGCCCGCGAGATTCACCGGAGATCGGGGCGATCCGGGCCGTTTGTGCCAATCAATTGCGGGGCGATCCCGCGCGACCTGATCGCGAGCCTGCTATTCGGCCACCGCAGGGGCGCATTTTCCGGAGCGATCGCGGAGCACACCGGGCTGGTAGCCACGTCGAGTGGCGGCACGCTGTTCCTGGACGAGATCGCCGAGCTCCCGCTCGACCTGCAGCCGGCGTTGCTGCGGATCCTCGCGGAGGGGGAGATCCTCGCGGTCGGCGCGACGGCTCCGACGCGGATCGATCTCCGCGCCGTCGCCGCCACGAACCAGAACCTCGAGCGGATGTGCGTCGACCATCGGTTCCGCGATGACCTGCTGGCGCGGCTCGCAGGCTTCGTGCTGCGTCTCCCGGCGTTGGTCGACCGCCGCGAGGATCTCGGGCTGATGGTCGCCGCGCTGATTCACCGGCTCGCTGGCGAGCGCGCAGGTCGTGTTCGCTTCACCGGAGACGCGGCGCGGTTGCTGCTGCTTCACAGCTGGAACGGCAACATCCGCGACCTCGAGCTGCGGCTTGCCAGCGCGCTGCAGATCGCCGGCGAGGCGGCGATCTCGGCAGATCACCTGGCACTCGACTCGCCGGACCGATCGGGGCCGCCGCGTTCGCGCTGGTGTGGGCCCGATCTCGAGCGTCGAGAAGCACTGCTGCGTGCGCTCGAGCGCAACGACGGCAATATCACCTCCGTGGCGCGCGAGCTGGGCAAGGCGCGTTCCCAGGTCCAGCGCTGGATGAAGAAGTACGCCATCGATGTTCGTCGAGAGCCGCACGCGCAGCGCGATCACAAGGCGTGACGTCGCTGCGCCGTGTCGCCGGCACGCTCGAACGCGTCGGGACTAGCGGGGGCCGAACGTCGCGTCCACCAGCGCCGTATCGCAGTACTCGGTGATCTCCTTGATCTTGCCGTCGGCGAGCCGGTAGATCATGCAATACGTGTTGTGATACGGCTTGCCGGTCTTCGTCGTGACGCGGCCCTGGCACTCGACGACGACAAGGTCATCGTCGGCGATGAACCGCCGTGCGGTCGACGTGTAGGTGTCGGCGAACAGCGCAAACAGCGGTCCGAACAGCTCGTCGCGCAGGGCCTGCTTGCCAACGAAGGTCTTCGACCACTTGGTGGTGCCGGTGATCGTGAGCTGAACATCATCGGCATACAGCTCGCGCATCGCGGCGGTATTGCCGTTCGCGAGCTCCGCGAACGCGGCTTGCATCAGTTGCTTGTTTCGGACGGCGGTGGTGACCGGCTGTGCTTGCGTCATGGGGACTTCCTGCGAGCCACCATGCGCGTCGCACGACGCGCGAGCTTGGGTGTTGTTGCGGTCGCCAACATCGCCCAAGCCGGCGGCGGTCACAGCACGGCTGCCATGAGCGCGGTGTCGCAGTACTCGGTCACCTCCAGGATCTTCTGGTTCGCCAGGCGAAACACCTGACAGCAGGTGTTGTTGTACGGAGCACCTGCCGTCGTCGTGGCGCGGCCACGGGACTCGACGACGACGTGGTCGCCGTCGGCGATGATGCGATGTGCCGTGCTGGTGAAGCCGCCGCCATACGCTCGGTACAACGGGCGCAACAGCTGGTCGACCGCGGTCTGCTTGCCGAAGTAGATCCGCGACCACGTCGTGGTGCCGAGGACCGTGTAGCGAACGTCGTCGGCGAGGTGATCGTGGTACGGCGTGGGGTCGCCGGCCGCGAGCGCGTCGAACACCGCTCGCATGAGGCGCTTGTTGTGCGCGGCGATCGTTGCCGCGGCGATCGTTGGTGGGAGTGCCTGCGTCGTGGTGATGCTCATGATGCGTGACAGGCACCGTGGACCTGGCACCGCGCGCCGGCTTGGGCATTGTTGGGCATTGTTGATTTGGCCAACATCGCCCAAGTCAACGCAGCGGACCGGCGGTAGTCTGGGACCGTGAGCCCTGTCTCCACGCTTCGCCGCACGACCCGCGCCACGTACGTCGGACACGGCCTCGTCGTCGCTCGGATCGAGCACGACCAACGGCTGCTCCACGGGATGAAGGACCGGCACGGGTTCGTCGTGTCCGAGCGCGGCTTGTGGGAATTTCTGTACCGAGGCGCGACCTACCGCCAGGCTCCCGGCATCGTCCAGCTCAAGCAGCCCGGCGAGATCTATCGCGATCTGCGGCGCGAGGGGCCGGCGACCTACGACATGGTGCTGTTCGATCCAGAGATCCTGGCCGCGGCGCGCGCGGCGAGCTCGACGACGGCCGAGGTCGTGTTCGCGACGCCTCAGCTCGCGGCCAGCGACGCGCGGGCAGCGGCGTTGCTCGCGCTGCGCGCCGTGGTCGACCGCCGCCGCGATGATGCGCTGGCGGTCGAGACGGCGATCGCCGAAGCCGCGCTGGCGCTGGTCTCGCTCGGCGCGTCGCAGCTCCCGGCGGGCCGCGAGGGTCGCGCGGTGCAGCGGGCGAGGGCGTATCTGCTCGAGCGGCTCGCCGAGCGGATCCGGCTCGACGACGTCGCCGACCACGTCGGGGTCGACAAGTACCACCTGATCCGGACGTTTCGCGCGCAGGTCGGGGTGCCGCCGTACGAGTTCGTGACCCACGCCCGCGTGCACCGGGCCCGCGAGCTGCTGCGGCGCGGCGTGCCCGCCGGCAGCGCGGCGACCACCGTCGGGTTCTGCGATCAGAGCCAGCTCCACCGCCACTTCGTGCGCCTGGTGGGCACCACGCCGGGGCGGTACGCGGCCAGCGCCCGGGCGTCGCGGCGATCGGCGATCGCGCGCCGGTGACGCCGTGCGAGGACCCTATTCGCGTTTCATCTTCCGGCGCTCCTCGTCGCTGCCGATCCACTGCTCGATCTCGATGATCCGATCGATGCCGTCCTCGACGGCCCCGAGCTGCTTCGGCGCCGTCGCGTCACCGTGGTAGTGCTTGACCGACTTGGGCTTGCCGCCGGCAGGAGTATACGATGTGTAGGTCGACGGCGAATCGGTCATGCTGTGTTCCTGATAAGCGTCCTTGAAGTCGAGATACCGACTGTTCTGGAACAGCGCGTCGAGCGCCGCGATCTGCTCGGGGCTCAGGTGGCCGCTCGCGGGGCCCTTGGTTCTCACGTAGCGCTTGCCTTCGTAGTCGAGCGCGCCGTCGCGGAAGATCGTGACCTTGTAGACCGGGCACCAGCCAAAGCACGCCGTGCGCTCGATGGTGGCGAGCGGCTCGTGCGCCGCAGCGGCCGGTCCGGAGGCCGTGTTGGACAGCGCGGGCGGGGGAGCGGAGGCACCGCCGCAGGCCGCGGCAAGGACCGCGACGAGGGCGACGAGGGTGACGAGGGCAGCGCGCATGGCAGGCGAGTGTAGCCTATTCGATCGCGGCGAACGGACTCACGCGAGCTCGGGGCCGGTCGAACGGCACCGGCTCGGGACTCGCGGACTCAGCGACTCAGCGGCTGCTGCCGAGAAATGCTTCCACGGTGCGAACAAACGCCTCGGGCTCCTCGTAGAACGGCAGGTGCCCGCTGCGCTCGAACACCGCGAGCTGCGAGCCGGCGATCGCCTTGTGGATCTTGTATGCCACCGATGGTGCCACGTTGATGTCGTAGCGGCCCGTGATCACCAGCGTGGGGAACTTGAACTTGCGGAGCTCCGGGTTGAGATCGAACCGCTCGAGGTCGTGATTGAGGGCCTCGCTGACCGACTTGTTGAACACGCTGGGATTGACCTGCGCGACGAACGCGTCGCGCTTCTCGGGCGCATAGAACAGCCAGTGGAAGTACTCGCGGAGCCCCGCCGCGCTCGCCGCTGCGTCGCCGAGGGCGTCGGCGAACGCCAGGCCGTCGGAGCGCTCCTGGCCCTCGGGGAAGATGTCCTTGAACAGAAACACCGTCTCGGACCACTTGGGCGCCGCCGAACCGACGGTGACGAGGTGGCGGATGTGCTCGGGGTGGCGCGCGGAATACGCCATGACGAGGTAGCCGCCCCACGAATGACCCAGCAGATCGATCTTGTCGACGCCGAGATGCGCGCGCACCGCTTCGAGGTCGTCGATCTGGTCCGCGAGGGTGCACGACTGGCCGGCCTTGAGCGCACCCGAGCGGCCGTTGCCGCGCTGGTCGTAGAACACGACGCGACGGGTCTTGGCCAGCACCTCCCAGGCGGAGGTGACGCCCGGCACCGTGGCGTGCTCGTAGGTGTGGTCGAAGCCCGGCCCGCCGTTGACCACGACGAGCGGCACGCCGGCGGCGGTGCCGATGACCTCGACGTAGAGCGTCGCTCCCGGCGCTTGAAAGGTCTGGCCCTTCTCGGCCGGTGCGGCCGCGACGAGGGTCGGGATGATCGGGGAGACCAGGACGGCGAGCTGGATGATCCTGGGGAGCCATGAGGCAGGCGTCATGATGCCCGGAGTGTTACCAGAATCCGCTCCGGGGTGATGCGCGGGGGCCACATCCGGACCCGGCGCTCAGGTTCTCGTGTAAGGCTTCCCCCCGCGAGGAGGTCGTCGTGTCCATCGTGGAACAGGAAAGCAGACAGCTTCGGCAGGAGCTCGGGCTGGCCGATCTCGTGCTGACGCAGATTCTCTATGTCGTCGGGCTCAGCTGGTTCGGGACGGCAGCCAAGCTGGGCACCGCGCAGATCCCGTTCTGGCTCGCAGCGATGGCGATGTTCTATCTGCCGCAGGCGGTCGTCGTCGTGCACCTGTCGCGGCGGTTCCCGCTCGAGGGTGGGCTCTACCAGTGGGCCAAGCTCGGGCTCGGTGAGGCCATGGCATTTCTGGTCGGCTGGAACCTGTGGATCTACGCGATCGTGCTGCTCGGCTCGTTCGGGCTGTCGGTGGCCAACGCGCTGATCTATGCGATCGGCCCGAGCGCACAGCCGCTGTCCGGCAATCATGTGTTCATCGGCGCGGTGTCGGGGATCCTGATCGGGACCTTGGTCGTCGTCTCGATCCTCGGCCTGCGGATCGCCAAGTGGGTTCACAACGCCGGCGCGATCCTGCTGCTCGTGGCGTTCGGCGCGCTGCTGGCGCTCCCGGCGATCAACGTGGCGCGGGGCACGCTGCGCGAATATCACCCGCTGGCGATCACCGCGCCGGCGCTGACGGTGTACAGCCTGACCATCTTCGGCAAGCTGGCGGTCGGCGGGCTGTCGGGCTTCGAGTACGTGGCGGTGCTCGCCGGCGAGACCCGGAATGCGCGGCGCAACATCGCGCGCAGCGTGATCATCGCGTCGCCGATCATCGCGGTGATGTTCATCCTGGGGACCTCGGCCGTGCAAGCGCTGACACCGCCGGACCAGATCGACCTGATCGGCGCGGTGCCCCAGGCGTTTCGCAACGGCCTCGGGACCGGCGCAGCGGCGATCCTGATCCCGTTTGCCGTGCTGGCCGCGACCGCTCGGACGATCGGCAACTCCAGCCTGCTGTTCACCGCGACGTCGCGCATGCCGATGGTCGCCGGCTGGGACCGGCTGATCCCCGCGTGGTTCTCGACCCTGCATGGCCGCTACCGCACGCCCGTCAACTCGGTGCTGTTCATCGGCGGCTGTGCGCTCGCGTTCGCCGCCGCGGGGATGCTGAACGTCGGCGAGCAGGAGGCGTTCCAGTTGCTCGAGAGCGCGGCGAGCATCCTCTACGGGCTGACGTATCTGGTGCTGTTCGCGGTCCCGATCGTCGGCCTGGCACGGACCGGGCAGCGTGTGCCGATGTGGATCCGCGCGGCGGCCGTGGTGGGGTTTGCGACCACCGTGCTGTTCGTGGTGCTGTCGGTGCTGCCGATCGTGAGCGTGGAGAGCCGGGCGTCGTTCGCGTTCAAGGTGGGCGGCACGGTGGTCGCCATGAACGCGATCGGCGCGGCGATGTATCTCCGGCGGCGGCACCTGAAGCGCGCCGCGTAGGCGACGAAGCCGCCGTGTCGGGTTCGCGCGGCGAGCGAGACCCGGAGCCCGCTCTCACATCGATGGTTCGATTCCCGCGGCGAGCGCGGCACGTGGAATGACCGCATACGCTCCCCGTGGACGTCAGGATCGCGGACTCTGAGCGCCTCGGACGCACCGGTCGATCGCGTCCTCCAGGCGATCCTGGCCCCAGAACAGCTCGCCACCGACCCGGAAGCTCGGGGCGCCGAAGATGCCGTACGCGACGGCTTGCTCGGTGCGCTGGCGAAGCTCCTGCTTGACCGCGACGGATTCCGCGAGCTCCAGGTGCACATCGGGGGCCGGGCACCCTGCCTGGCGCAACAGCTCGCGCACCACCGCGCGGTCGGCGATGTCGAGGTCGTCGTAGAAGTTGGCTCGGTAGACCGCGCGAACGAAACCGGGCAGCCACGGCGTCTGCTCACCGGCGAGCGCCACGCGCGTCGCGAGCAAGCTCTGGCGCGGAAACTGCGACGGCTTGCGGAACGCGATCGCATGCTTCTCGCAGAGCCGCTCCATGTCGCGCCACATGTAGGCGCCCTTGAGCACATACAGATTGAACGGCGAATCGGCCCAGCCCTGCTGCTTGAAGATCGGACCGAGCAGAAACGGTCGCCATATCACTGCCACGTCGGCCGCGCGCGCGAGCGCTTCGACGCGATGGACCGCGACGTGCGAATACGTGCTCGCGAGCTCGAACCAGAATTCCAGCGGGTGCAGCGTCATGCCAACTCCTACAGGGCACTTGCCGATCGGCGTGCCGGTGCAGACGCCGGCAGCGCTTACGACGGATCAGATCATCGGCTCGAAGACTCGCCGACTCAGGACTTCGGGGCGGCGTGCACGTCGTCGACCCAGTGGACGGCTTCGGGCGGTTCGACCGGGGTGATGTCGAGGTTCACGACCACCGGATCTTGCCCGCTGCGGAGCAGCACGCATTCGAGCGGCTCGTTGGCAGCGTTGATCTCCTGGTGCGGCACGTAGGGCGGAACATAGATGAAGTCACCGGGTCCCGCCTCGGCGAGAAACTCGAGCTGCTCGCCCCACCGCATCCTCGCCTTGCCTTTGACGACGTAGATCACCGACTCCAGATCGCCGTGGTGATGCGCGCCGGTCTTGGCGTTGGGTTCGATCGTCACCGTACCGGCCCACAGCTTCTCCGCGCCGACGCGGGCCCGGGTGATCGCCGCGGCGCGGCTCATGCCCGGCGTCTGCGCCGTGTTCGCATCCAGGGTCCCGGCCTTCACCACCTTGACGCCACCGGTACGCCAGTCTGTGTCCGCGGGCTGTGACATGCGGCGGAGGCTGACACGTTTGCTGCGCGACGACAATTCGAACGCGGGTGACGCGCGGCGTTACCTGTGCGTAAAGGCGAGTACCCATCACCGCGGTGGCGAAGATTGCCAGTCCGCCTGCCTTGTCGATCGGGTCGCCGGCCCAGATGCCGGCTGCTGCCGAGCACACCGCCGACCCGAGGACCGCGCGTCACTGCGGGATCGTGATCGTCACGCGGAGGCCACCGCCATCACGGTTGGCGAGCGAGACGCGGCCACCATGCGCCTCGGCGATCTCGCGGACCAGCGCGAGCCCCAGGCCGGTGCCGCCGCGCTTGGTGGAGTAGAACGGCAAGAGCGCGTTCGACAGCACGGCCTCGGTCATGCCAGTACCGCGATCGCTGACCTCGATCGCGACCGCGTTGGGCAGCCGGCGGACGCGGAGCTGGACGTCGTCGATCGGCGACCCGGACTCGTGGGCGTTGCGCAGGAGGTTGACCAGCGCCTGGTCGAGCTGCGACAGATCGAACCGCGCGCGCGCGTCGGGCAGCGGCCCGTCGACCTGGAACGCGATCTGGGCGCGCAGCCGGTCGACCACCTCGGACCACGCCGTCAGCTCGGGGCGCGGCGACGGCAGCTTGGCGAACCGAGCATAGCCCTGGATGAACTGCTCGAGGTGCCGCGCGCGCTCCGCGATCGTGGTGAACACCTTCGCGAGCTGATCGTGCTTGCCGCGCTTGACCAGCTCGCCGCCGGAGTGCGCGAGCGACGCGATCGGCGCCAGCGAGTTGTTGAGCTCGTGGCTGATCACCCGGATCACCTTCTTCCAGGTCCGGACCTCCTGGCGATGCAGCTCGACGGTCAGGTGGCGCAGCACGAACAGCTCGTGCGGCCGGCCGTTGAGGCGAAACCCGCTGCGCGCGAGGTAGATGATCTCCTCTTCGTCATCGCGCTCGACGACGAACAGGCCATCGCCGCCGCGCGCCACCGCCTCGCGCATGGTCTCGGGCGCGGCCTCGAGCAGATCGGCGAGCCGCACGCCCTCGAGGCGACGCCCGCCACCGAGCAGCTTGCGGGCGGCGACGTTGGCGTAGACGATGTGACCGCCGGCATCGCACAACAGCATCGCCACCGGCGTGTTCTGCACCATGGTGTCGAGCAGCAGCTCGCGCTGCACCAGCCCTTCGCGCTGGCGCCGCAGCGTGTCGCCGAGCGCGTTGTGGGCGGCGACCAGGTCGCCGAGCTCGTCGTTGCGCTCCCAGGCCAGGCTGAACGCGAAGTCGCCGTCGCGGTAGCTCGTGACGGTGCCCGCGAGCGCGCGGAACATCGCCGTCATCATGGACAGCGATTGCATCACCACGGCGATCGTGATCGGCAACACCACGGCGAGCACGATCGCGCCGGCCTCGATCGGATCGTCCACCCACACCTGTACGGCGACCGTGATGGCGACGGTGATCGCGACGAGCACGCACACGACGAGCGCGAACCGCCAGGTCAGCGAGCTACGCCGGCCGGCCCGCTGGGGAGGTGACGCCTGAGGTGATGCCAGGGGCGACGCCGGAGGTGACGCCAGGGGCGACGCCGGAGGTGGTGCCGGAGGTGATGCGGGAGGCGATGCGGTCATTCGCGGGGGATGCTCAGCTTCTCCATCCTCCGGTAGAGTGCCTGGCGACTCAAGCCGAGCTCGGCGGCGGCCTGCGCGATCTTGCCGGCGGCGCGGGTCAGGGCCGCTTCGATCGTGGCGCGATCGAGCTCCTCGTCCGGCGGCGCCGGGGCTGGCGCGGGCGCGGCGCGCAGGGCGAGGTCGGCGGCCGTGATCTCGGGACCAGTGGCGAGCAGCGCGGCGCGCTGGAGCGCGTTCTTCAGCTCGCGCACGTTGCCGGGCCACGGGTGGCGGCGCAGCGCGTCCACCGCGTCGGCGGCCAGCCGCTTGCCGGCGGCGAGGAAGTGGCGGGCGAGCGGCAGGATGTCGCCGACGCGGTCGGCCAGCGGCGGCACCCGGATCTCGATCGTGTTGAGCCGGTAGTACAGATCCTCGCGGAACGTGCCGGCGCGGATCATCGCCGGCAGGTCGGCGTTGGTCGCGCTGATCACGCGCACCTTGACCTGGCGCTCGCGGTTGGAGCCAAGCCGCTCGAACCGGCCGGTCTCGAGCACGCGGAGCAGCTTCATCTGGCCGTTCGACGACAGGTTGCCGATCTCGTCGAGGAACAGCGTGCCGCCGTCGGCCGAGTCGAACTTGCCGTCGCGCGCGCGGCTCGCCCCGGTGTACGCGCCGACCTCGGCGCCGAACAGCTCCGCCTCGAGCAGCTCCGACGGCAGCGCGCCGCAGTTGAGGGTCACGAACGGGCCGTCGCGCACGGCCGAGTTGGCCTGCACGATCTCGGCGATCTTGTCCTTGCCGGCGCCGTTGGGCCCGGTGATGAGGATCGGCACGTCGGCGCGCGCGATCTGGCAGGCCAGGGCGATCACCCGCTCGGTCGCTGGATCCGCGAACACCGCGCCGCGCAGATCGTAGCGCCGCTCGAGCTCGCTGCGCCGGCGGCTATCGTCGGCGCGCAGCCGGGCGAGCTCGCGCCGGGTCTCCGACAGCTCGAGCAGGGTCTGCACCGTCGTCAGGAGCTTGTTGTCGTCCCACGGCTTGGCCAGATAGTCGGCGGCGCCCGCCTTGACCAGCCCCACCGCCGACTCGAGGTGCGTCCACGCGGTGAGCAGGATCACCGGCAGCTCGGGGAACCGCGCATGGATCGCGTGGAACAGCGCGACGCCGTCCTCGCCCGACGTCGTGTCGGCCCGAAAATTCATGTCCTGGACCACGACGTCGATCGACTCGCGGCCGAGCAGCGCGAGCCCGGCGGCGGGCGACTCGGCGCTCACGGTGCGCAGGTCGCGCAGCGAGAACAGCACCTCGAGGGCGGTGGCCACGGCCGGGTTGTCGTCGATCACGAGGACGGTGGGCATCGCGGCTCCCAGGCTACACGCTACGCGTGGCGATCGCAGGGGGGATCGACGCGGCGCGCAGGGCAGGGCCGAGCACTGCGATCTGCCCGAGCCCCCACAACAGGAGCGCGCCGAACGGCAAGAACACCGCGGGCAGCCGGCCCACCTGATACTTGTCCATGAGCCAGAGGTTGATCGCGTACGCCAGCGCCATCCCGATGATGATGCCGATCGTCGCGAGGATGAAGTTCTCGGTCTGGAAGTACCGCACGATGTCGCGCCGCGTGGCGCCGAGCGCGCGCCGCGTGCCGATCTGACGCGTCCGCTGCTGGACCCAGAAGCTGGCCAGGCCGATCACGCCGAGTGCGGTGACCACGAGGAGCGCGGCGCACACCCCGACGAGCAGCCCTGCCATCGAGCGGTCCTGCCGGAAGAACTCCTTGCGGATCTCGGTGAACGTCGTGCGATCGGAGATGATGCGGCTCGGATCGACCTTGTTGAGCGTCGCGTCGATCGCGGCGATCACCTCCGCCCGCCGGTCCGGAGCGACCCGCAGCAGGTACGTGCCGCCGATCGTGTACGGCACGAACACCGGCAAGACAAACGCGTAGTCCTGCGCGCCGGGCTTGACGTTGTTGGGCCGCGCGAGGCGATCGATCACGCCGACGACGATCTGCGGCTCCTTGCCCCAGATGTAGACCGGCTGACCGAGCGGACTCTTGCCCGGGAACAGCCGCTCGGCGATGCCGCGGGTGATGATCACCGACGGCATGTGCGCCGTGCTCGTCTGCATGGCATCGAACTCGATGTACTCGTCCGGGGTGAAGTCACGACCGGCGGTCAGCGTGACGCCCAGGGTCTCGAGCAGATCCGCGCTCCCCACGTACATCGCGCCATTGACCGGCGGCGCGGGATCATCGGGGATCGTCGAGACGTCGCTGTTCCACGACGAATTGGCAAACGGCACCTGGTCGGCCGAGGCGGTGGACTTGACGCCGGGGATCGCGCGCAGCGCGTTGAGATCCTGGTTGGTCAGCGCGCTGGCGTCGGTCCGGTCCTTGCCGATCCCGGCGAGCCGGACGCGAACGAGCTCGTCCTCGACGATGCCGCTCGGTTGATCCATGCGCGCGAGGCGATCGCCGACCAGAAAGATCGCGTTGCACACGATCGCGCAGGTCAGCGCGATCTCGATCGCGATCAGCGCGGCCGCGGTCCGGTGGCGGCGAAGGCTGGACAGAATGGGCATGAAGTGCATGGGGTTCCTCAATGCGACTTGAGCTGGAGGGCGGGCGTCACCTGGCAGCCGCGCCACGCCGGCAAAAGACCGGCGAGGAGGCTCGTGACGACCGCGAGCGCGAACGTCGCGGCGAGCATGGGGAGATCGAGCGTGGCGAGATCGGCGTAGGACGTTGGCTGATGGCGCACGGTCCACAGCCCCAGCCACGCCAGGCCCAGGCCCAGGCAGCCGCCGGCCAGGCCGATCATGCCGGCCTCGACCAGCAACTGGACGAAGATCGATCGCTTCGACGCGCCGAGCGCGCGGCGCACGCCGATCTCCATCGAGCGGCGGAGAAACTTCGTCAGGAGCAGCCCGACCGTGTTGATCAGGCAGACCAGCAGGAAGCCGAGCGCGATCCAGGTCTGCAGGCGCGCGTCGTTCGGCACGACCTCCTTGTAGGCCAGCCATTCGGGCACGCTGCGCAGCCGCACGTTCGGGGGGCGCTGGTAGCGCCCCGCCGCCTTCTCCTGCTCGGAGTAGCGCACGAGGAACTCGCGATATGCGTCCGCCTTGGCCGTGCTGCCGAGCTCGACCCAGAGCTGGATCCACTCGCACGTCGCGCCCAGCGCCTCGGGATCCGGCGAGGCATCCCAGCAGTTCATGTTGCCGTTGCGCGTGAGCTTGAGCTCGCGCGAAGTCGAGAACGGCACGAACAGCTCCTCGCCCTTGCCGTAGCGATCGGAGCTGAGATCATAGAACCAGGGGGTCAGTCGCCAGCGCGCGAGCACGCCGACGATGCGCAGCGGGGTGCCCTCGACCCGGACCGAGCGGCCGACCACATCGGTGGTGCCGAACAGCTTCTCGGCCAGCAGCTGAGAGACCACCGTGACACGCGCGTTGCCGGCATCGTCCGCGGCGGTCCATCCGCGGCCCGCGAGGAACGGCGCGTTGAACATCGCGAAGAAGTCGGCGGACGTCCACCGGCCACTGATGAAGAACGGCGCGAGCCCGGCGCGCTCGGGCTCGACCGCCGCCCTGCCACCGGTCATCATCGCCTGACGATCGGCGCGCCCGGCGCGCACCAGCGCCTCGGCGTCGGCGCGCGTCGACTGATCCGCCGGCTCCTTGCCGGGGAGGTAGCCATTGGCCTTTTCGGGATCGAGCTGCACGTAGTACAGGTGCTGGCTCTTGCCCGGGATCGGATCGGCGGCGAGCACGTGCAGCACGGTGAGCGTGGTCATGCTGGCGCCGACGCCGAACGCGATCGCCAGCACCATCAGGACGGTCAGCGCGACGTTGCGCTTGAAGCTGCGCCGCGCGAGGTCGAGGTAGTAGGTGAACATGACGTCCTGTCAGGCGCCCGGCTGCGCGGCGGCGAGGGTGGGGCGGACCAGCGACGGGCCGCGCTCGAGGTCGGTGGCGACCCCGTCGACGACATGCACGTTGCGCTGGGCGCGCGCGGCGATCTCCGGATCGTGGGTCACGATCACGACGATCGTGCCCTGGCGGTTCAGGTCCTCGAGCAGCTGCATCACCTCGCGGGCCATCTGCGAGTCGAGGTTGCCGGTCGGCTCGTCGGCGAGCAGCAGCTTCGGGTCGCCGGCGATCGCGCGGGCGATCGCGACGCGCTGCTGCTGGCCGCCCGACAGCTCGGCCGGGTAGTGCCGGATCCGCGACGCGAGGCCGACGCGATCGAGCGCGCTCTCGATCCGCTTGCGGCGTTCACCGCGGGTCAACCCGCGATAGCGCAGCGGGACGTCGACGTTGTCGAACAGATCGAGATCGGGGATCAGGTTGAAGCCCTGGAACACGAAGCCGAGCTTCTCGTTGCGCAGCTTCGACCGCGCCTTGTCGTCGAGCTGCTTGACGTTGACGCCGTCGAGCAGGTACTCGCCGCCGGTCAGCTCCTCGAGCAGGCCCGCGATGTTGAGGAACGTCGTCTTGCCGGAGCCCGAGGGGCCGGTGACGGCGACGAACTCACCGGCGCGGACCTCGAGGTTCAGATCGCGCAGCGCGTGGGTCTCGACCATCGCGGTCCGGTAGACCTTGGAAACATCCTTCATCAAGAACATCATCGACTCCTGGCTAGTCCGAGATCCGGACACGTTGTTTGTCGCCGAAAGCATCCGATCCGGTCACGACGATCTGGTCGCCGACCTTGGCGCCCGACACCAGCTCGACCGCGTCGAGGCTGACCGCGCCGGCCTTGATCGCCCGCCGCTCCGCGACGTTGCCCTCGACGAAGTACGCGAAGTTGCCGCCGCTGGTCTCGACGAACGGGCCGCGCTCGACCTTGAGCACGTCGGGGCGCTCCTCGATCAGGATCCGCGCGGCGAGCCGCTGGTTCTGGCGCAGGCCGTCCGGCCGCTTGTCGACGAACTCGAGCCGCGTCGCGACGTTGCCGTCGACGACCTCCGGCGACACCGAGCGCACCCGCCCCGCGAACGTCGCCGTGCCCGAGCGGATCTCGGCGGTCATGCCGAGCGCGAGGTCGCGCGCGAAGCTGTCGGCCACGCGGATCTCGAGCTCGAACGCGCCGAGATCGACGACCGACACGATCGGCGCGTTGGCGGCGACCGTGGCGCGCTGGGCGACCAGCAGCTGGCCGACGGCACCGTTGACCGGCGACTTGATCTCGAGCGCGGCGACCTGGCGCTCGAGCTCGCTCACCACGGCGCGCTGGCGATCGAGGCCCTGCTTCTTGGTGCCGAGATCGAACGCGAGCTCCTTGCTCTGCAGCGCCGCCTCGGTGTGCGCGTGGCCGACCGAGATCACGGCCTTCTTCAGCGCGTCCTCGGAGCGGCGCAGCTCGAGCTCGGGGATCACGCCCTTGGCGAACATCTGCTGGTTGATCTCGACCTCGCGCGCCGCGGTCTGGCGATCGATCTCGGACTGCGCGATCAGCTTCTGCGCGTTCGCCCGGCCGTGCTCGACGTCCAGCCCGCCGCGGCCCACGCTGGCCTCGAGCCCGGCGAGCGTGGCCTGCTCCTGGGTCAGCCGGCTCTGCAGCTCGGGGCTCGCGACCGTCGCGAGCACCTGGCCGAGCGTGACCTTGTCGCCGGCCCGGACCTGGAAGTCCACGCTGCCGGCCGCGATGGCGTACAGGGTCGGGCTGTTCGCCGCGACCACGCGCCCGTCGGCGACCACGTCGCGGACCAGCGAGCCGCGGTCGACCCGCGCGATCCGGATCCGCGCGCGATCCACCGAGCCCTGCGCCCCGAGCCAGCCGCGCACGACATATCCGATGCCGGCCACAACCGCGATCGCGAGTGCCGTCCCGGACAGCCAGCGGCGCCACGGCCTGGCGATGGCGGGCTTGGCGAGCGGTCGGTCCTGTCCTGAGGTATCTCGGATCATCGGGTTGCCGGCCTTCAACGCAAGACGCGTACCGCCGCCAACTGGTTGACAACACGTGTGTCCGGGGTGTCCGGCCGCGTCCGGACAGTGTCCGCCGGACAGTCCAGCGCGATCGCCATGCGATCGTCACCGCGAGCTCACGGAGCTGCGGATCGGCGCGCCGAGGGTGCCCCGATGTCTCCCATGACTCGCCGGCGGTGGATCGACCTCCAGGCGCTGGCCAGGCGCTTGCTCGCGCGCCTGCCGGACTACTTCGCCGGGCTGGGCGCGACCGCCGGGACGCCGGCGGCGCGATCGATCGTGGTCGTGAGCTCCGGTGTCGACCGGGCGGTCGATAGCGCCGGGTTGTTCGCCGGGTCGCTCGCCGCGGCCCAGACGAGCCTCGCCGCGCTGATCACCGCGCCGCCCGCGCCGGTCGGTTACCCGGCGAGCGCGCCGGTCGTGCAGCCCGCCGGCAGCAACCGGTTCTTGCTGTACTTCCACAAGCTGGTCGCCAAGACCGATCTGGTCACCGATCCCGCGGATCCGATGTACGCGACGTATCAGCGCAGCCTGGCTTTTCAGACGTATGCGAATGACCCCGACATGATCGCGGCAGTCGACGCCATCCTCGCGGCGCCGGCGGCGGTGACCGCGGCGCGCAGCGTCCTCGAGCGGCTGTTCACCCCCCGCGTTCGTCGACCGGATCGCCGACGGAACCTACGCGTTCGCGAACACCGGCACGTTCACGTTCACCACCGACGACGGCGGGTTCGTCACGACGATCACCGGCGACGGTAAGACGACCGTCAAGAGCCTGACTGACGCGGCCTCGATGCTCTACAACCTGTACGCCATCGCGCCCGCGATGGCCGAGGAGCTCGGCGGCGACTTCACGGCGTACTTCCCCGGCGACAGCGCGCGGCTGTTTGGCTATCTGCAGGATGCGCAGGATTTCTATCAGATGGGGCCGAGCCTCGCCGAGCACGCCCCGGTGACGTATCAGATGGCCGCGGCGCTCGAGGACGACTTCTTCCGCGAGGTCGATGCGGTGGCGCGTGGCGAGCTGTCACACGGCGCGACGCTGCGGTTCACCCATGCCGAGATCATCGTGCCGTTCGCGGCGATCCTCGGGCTGTCGTTCACGCCGGTGCCACACGCGCAGCCGTACGACTACGCGACCAACCGCTGGCGCGGCGAGCTGGTCGCGCCGCTGACCGCCAACGTCCAGTGGGACGTCTACCGCGATGCGACCGGCGCGCTCCTCATCAAGATGCTCTACAACGAGCAGGAGACCGACTTCCCGCCGGCGTGCGACCCGGCGCGGTTCGCGTACCGCAGCCACTTCTACGACTACGCAAAGCTGAAGACCTGCTACGCACGCTGACGGTGACCGATCGGGAGCTCGCTGGCCCAATGCCGGACATCACCTGCTGCAGGAACCCCACTGCGTTTGCAGCCGCAGTATGGGAGCTTGCCTCGAGAAAGCATGGATAGGCCTGTCCGGAGTTGACGCCGTACGAGGTCTTGACCCCTGTCTGCTTTAGCGGTCCTATGCTCGTGGCTCAAGGCCATTCACCCCGGGAGACCGAGTATGACGAGTATGACGAAACGCACTTCGACCATGGCACTCAGCATCGGTTTCGCACTGCTGGCGGGAACCTTTGGAATGCAGCGCGCGAGCGCGCAGGTGCCCGGCTTCAAGCGCGTCGAGCTCCAGAAGCATGACCTCGGCACGCCGGGCCGCGAGGCCGTCGTGGCCCGGGGCGAGTTTCAGCCGGGCGCGGCGGCGCCCAGGCACACCCATCCCGGCGAGGAGATCGGCTTTGTCCTCGAGGGTGAAGTGGTGGTCGAGATCGATGGGCAGCCGGCCAAGACGCTCAAGGCCGGCGACACGTTCTTCATCCCCGCCGGCACGGTGCACACCGCGAAGAACACCGGCAAGGCTGCCGCCGCGGTGATCTCGACGTACATCGTCGAGAAGGGCAAGCCGCTCGCCACGCCCGTCAAGCCGTGACGCGTACCGGGCCATTCACGACGGGCGGCCGCGCGTCGCGCGGATCGGGCTCGCTGGCCACGCATCACGGCGACCAAGTTCAGTCCTTCGGCGCGGCCTGCAGATCCGCGGTGATCTCGGCGCCGCGTGCGCCCCTCGATCGCAGATAGTCGGCGAGCTCGACATGGTTGCCGCGTATCGCCTCGGTCAGCGCGGTGCGACCGTCGTCGGCGCGCGAATCGAGCTCGGCCCCGGCGTCGAGCAGCAGATCGACGAGATGCGGCCGCCGGCGTGGCGCTCGCGCTCCAGGGCGCCGCCGTGGCGGTGATGGTCGGCCTGCTCTGCAACGGGTTCGAAGGCATGCTGCTGGTGTTCATCGCCGCCCAGCTCCGACGGCTCGCGCCGCTGCGCACCGGCGCCGCGTGGCTCGCTGCGCAGACCCTCACCGTCGCGGCGGCCCTCGCGGTCCACTGGTCGCCGCGCGCGGCGGTCATGCTGATGGCGCCATACGCAGGCTTCCAGCTATTCGCGTTCTTCGCGGCGCGCCTGCACGCCCAGCTCGCGGAGCAGAGCCGGACCGCCGAGCGGCTGCGGATCGCGCGCGAGCTGCACGATGCTCTCGGCCATCACCTGACCGCGATGTCACTGAACCTCGAAGTCGCCGCGCACCAGACCTCCGGGGCGGCGCACGACAACGTGCGCGCGGCGCAGTCGCTCGCGCGGCTCCTGCTCGGCGATGTCCGCGAGCTCGCGTACGCGATGAAGCAGGGGCAGGCCACCGACCTCGTCGAGGGCCTCGCGCGGCTCACCGACCGCGAGCGCGACGTGCTCCGCTTGATGGCCGGCGGCTACAGCAATCGCGAGATCGCCGATGTCCTGGCCACGGCGGAAGGCACCGTGAAGAACCAGGTGTCGAGCATCCTCGCCAAGCTTGGCGTCCGCGACCGCACGCGCGCCGTGCTGAAGGCGATCGAGGCCGGTGTGATCTGAAAAGTCAGATACCGGCACTCATGCCTCGCAAGCTACCAAGCGGCCTGTTGGCGAACCACGGACCTCGGGAGATCCACGGGTGGCCTATGGACGGTAGCGCTCGGCCGTGGCTGGATCGTCAGATTCCGAGGTGCATCGCACCAACCAGCGTCCCACCGCCCACAGCCCAGATGCCCGCACCTGGCTCCTATCCTGAATATTTTTTTGGATATTGAACACTTGGGAACCGATGGCACAGAGGACTTCTCTGCCCTGCACCCCGCGGTCATCTCCGAATTCTTCGATATCAAAGATATTCAAAAAAAGGAGCGCCGGCGCGGGCATCTGGACTGTGGGCGGGGGCCGCCGACGAGTGAGCTGAAGCTCGGAATCCCCTGATCCGGCGGCGGCTGAGCGCTATCCGTCCACAGCCACCCGTAGATCTCCCGAGGTCCCGTCGCGATCGGTAGTTCGCCGCGCTCGCCGTCTCGCTCCGGATCAACACCTCGCCCCGACGGCGTCTGCCATGCGCTCGGCGGGCGACCTGTCCGCTGTCGTCAGCTTCGATCGCGTCATCGGTCGCGTCGCGTCAGGTACCGCCGGCCATCGCGCACTGCCGGAGCGCCTCGCGGATCAGGTGCTCCAGCGCCGTCGCGGCTTCCACGTGGGCCCGCGCCCGCGCCACGGCGGTCCGCGCCTCCCGCGCCCTGTACCCCGCAGTCGTCAAAGCTTCGCACGCCTCGCGGTCCAGCGTCGTCGCGGCTTCCACGTGGGGCCGCGCCCGCGCCACGGCGGTGCACCAAGCACTATCGATCTCCGCGTTCCTACATTGGGTATCAAAATATTCAGCGAAGGAGCGTAGGCGCGGGCATCTGGACTGTGGGCGGTGGGCCGCCGGCCGATGTGATGAAGCTCGGAATCCGCCGATCCGGCGGCGGCTGAGCGCTACCCGTCCACAGGCCACCCGTAGATCTCCCGAGGTCCCGTCGCGATCGGTAGTTCGCCGCGCGCGCCGTCTCGCCCCGGATCAACACCTCGTCCCGACGGCGTCAACCTGCGCTCGGCGGGCGACCTGTCCGCTGTCGTCAGCTTCGATCGCGTCGCGTCGCGGTCAGGTGCCGCCGGTACCGCCGGCCATCGCGCACTGCCGGAGCGCCTCGCGGATCAGGCGCTCCAGCGTCGTCGCGGCTTCCACGTGGGCCCGCGCCCGCGCCACGGCGGTCCGCGCCTCCCGCGCCCTGTACCCCGCAGTCGTCAAAGCTTCGCACGCCT